>NPIE01002939.1_pt1 | contig 41382 bp, 23 predicted proteins | sample 8637661 | NCBI WGS metagenome assembly NPIE01 (sample SAMN07420842, study PRJNA396082) | bioreactor metagenome | isolation source: sample BA12 brine-fed electro-methanogenic bioreactor BA | place: Japan: Kochi | collected 2016-12-09 | reverse complement strand
ACCGCGGAATTGAAGGGATTCGGGTAGCTGTATATCGCAAAATCCCCCGGCAGAAGGGGTTCGTCGATGCCATAGGTGCTGTCTATCTCGACTAAAACATCCAATGTGCATGCTGGATTGGCCGATGAGACATAAATGGTGGTCTCCTCGGGCACAATCGAGAAGCTGTCCTTGGCCATCAGGAAAAATACGCTCTCCTCGACAGCGAGCATACATACCAGAAAACCAGTCTCATCAGTCCAACCCGCGTTCGAGGGCACTTCTCCCGCCGGGCCGAAATTGACGAAAACCGATTCCACCGGCGCTCCGAGGCTGTCCGTGGCGCGGATAGCTACATGCATCTGGTAGTTGACAACGGGAGAATCCGGGTTCAGGCTGTAAATCGCCGTATTTGGTATTCGGCTCGATTCGTCGAAACCGAACCAACATGAATCGGGCAGATAATGATTGTAGAAATTCGCCGCGAAAAGTCCTCCCGGCAGACTATATAGGCAGGATAGAAAAATCGCCGTGTTAATCGACGCGAGATGGTCGAGCATGTCCGTGTTCCAGTCCGAAACATAGCTTCTCATAAATGCCGGATCCGGCCGGAAGCCCGTTTCGGTCATATTCCCCGCCTGATAAAAATCCTCGCTCCAATGGCTTGCGGGAACCAGCAGGATATCCGGGTTGTAATAATCGAGATGGGGATAGACATCCCACAAATCCCGAGTCTCATTGTTGATTGCGATGAGATAAGTGTAATCGCTTCCGTCGCGGGTGTATATTGTGTCGAGGCGAATGGTCGGGTCGATGGCGTAATCGGTGGATGCGTTATGAGCCTTGCGTCGGACGCGCTGAATAAGGCCGTCGGGGCCGATAATCGGGGTCGATTCGTAGCATCGCATATTCTCGTCGATTTCCCATAGGGTGCCGGGGATTATGGTCGTGCTGTATCTTTCGGCCAAATACTGCGCGCCCTCGATGGTAGATTTCACGCACCAGCTTCGGGAAAAGCCGTCGGACTTCGGCAGAATCACCCCGGCAGAGTCCTCGAAGATTATCCGCGCACGGTTTGTGTCACCGCCCAGAACCTCCGCCGGCCCGAGGATAAGATCCACCGTGGTGTCGTGGACGAAAACGGCGTCGATGGCCTCCATCAGGCCGAGGGTGTAATCCGGGCCTTCGACGTTCAAAACTGCGACTTTGATATCCGCGGAAACTGTTACCGCGATAATTATCATCGAGAGGAAAATTAGCTTTTTCATGATGTTCACCCTATTCCAGAATTGTTATGGTTGCGGTTTCTCCGCCGGAGCGAATTGTGTATTCACCAGGAGGATTCGCGCCGTTCTCGCCGGCCTCCCATACGACGAAATCTCCCTCGGAGCGTAGAGTCGTAATCAAATCGCCCTCCGGCCCGAAAATTTCGATTGTCCCTGTTGTTCCATGAATGAACACCGGCCCGAAATTGGATATTCTCGGAAGGGGTGTGAGACGGTCGTATGCCGGTTCTAGCCTTGGTTTGGCCCGCACGACCGGCAGTGTGTCGCTTATTCCGGGGATATTGCAGTCGATGAGCACCCAATCGGGTCGTTCGTCGATGTAGGCGAGGGGTTCGTATGCGATGGGATCGCGGTCGTCGCCGTAGTTATCGATGCCCATAGCCGTCCACTCGGTTCCGTAAATGTCCGCGGAGATGAGGACAGCGTCGTCGGTAACCCAGCCGTCGGTGTAGATGCTCCATACTCCGGAAAGGGACACCGGTTCGGGGTTCCATATCCATTTTTGCGTGCGGTGGGTCCAGTCGGGGTAGCCTGCGGTTGACCATGTGCCGTGGGGGAGAAGCCATAGGGGACTCGGAGGATCGATGGGGTCGAGGAGGGGGGCGAGGGCGGAATTCTCGTAGCATATCGTAGTCATCACCGCGATTGTGTCGCCGGATTTGAGGGCGACTGTGTCGGGATGAATGGTAGTATCCCTAGCCGGAACATGGGTGCTGTGTAAGCATTTGCGTCGAAGCCGGTCTAATCTTCCGTTCGGGTGGAAAATGGGAGTTGTGTTATAATTGATGCCCGAAATTACTTCCCCACAGGAGGACGCCCAGATGTAGCAGGTCTCCGAAATGGCCATATATCGAAGAGAATCGAGGTATGTGGCGGCGTCCATATCGTAGCTGTTCGATGAATCCACGGGATATGTTCGAAATCCCACACTGTCGTTTTCCCATTCGAAATAAACAGCCGGATGACCCCATGAGGTGCCGTCGCGACCGCCGAAAGCGAATTCGGGAAAAAGGATGATGTCTATTCCCCCGTCTGCTTCTTCGAGGGCATCCATGCCCTTGTTGAAAGAAAGCCTCGAAGCATTATTCCGGTCGTAGCTGGTATAACCCCGAATCACAAGCACACGGACGGGCGCGCTAATCGCTGTTAATACGATGAGCGATAGGATAATAATTGCTTTTTTCATTTGAAACCCCTTTGTTGTTATTAAATAATAATCGAAACTGTAATCGAACGCAAGGAGTATTAACTCAAAAAGCAACCTCCATCCTTGACAATCAAGATACTGCGTTTATATTTAACGGATTAAAATATGTCAAACCGCGAATGGAGCGAAATGAAGTTTCTTTCTTACTTGATTATGAGCCTTATTCTTGCGGGATTTGCCCTTGCAATAGTCCCCACGGGAGTTCCGAATAACGGTTGGGATACCCCCGTTTACTTCGACACACCCCCCTCCGAAGATTCCCAAAACGCACTTTTCGAGCTAATCGAAGAGACCGGAGTTTTATGGACAGGCAGATGGAATCAATCGACAGGCCTTCCCCACACTCTTTTTTCCAACGGCTATCCTTTTCCGGTGAGCGGCGAAGCGGATTTCCAGAGCAAATGCCTCGATTTTGTCGATAGCAATCCGGCTATTTTCGGCAGTGTCGGTTCGAACGATCTGGAACCGCTGTCGATTACCCATCGCAATGATGTCTGGTATGCCATTTTCGCGCAGTTTAAGGACGGCATCCGTGTCGAGGGCGCGAGGGTGGATTTTCGAGTTAAGCACGGCAATTTGGTCATGCTTGGCGCGAGGGTTATTCCAAACCTTGAGACTATCGGGATCCCCGGTATCACTGAACTTCGCGCGGTCTCCATCGCTCAGAATAATTTCGAATTTCAAACCCACACAGCGGAACTGATTTACCTCGCCCACGCCGACGGCCGTCCAGTTTGGAAAATCAACGGGCAAAATTCATCCCCGGTTCGTAATTGGGCGATTTATATCGACGCCGAAACGGGGGAAATTCTATACTCCTTCGATGAAACTAAAACCCTCGTCAGCGGAACCGTTACCGCTGATGTCCACAATATGTATGGCACCGACACTCCAGAGAGCCGCGCCCAGAGATATATCTACGTCGGTATCGGCGGCTACACGGCCGACACCTCGGACGAAGCGGGCAGTTACGAAATCGAAATCGACCCCGGAACAGGATGGGACATCTCGGGCAGACTCGAGGGACTTTTCGCCAAAGCTATTCCAGTGGGAGTTATGCCTGCGGAAATTTTCACTCCCGCGGACAGCTCTATTGTGGATCTATATTTCTCGCATCCCACAGTGGAATTGGACGAAACCGACGCCTATTACCATATCAATGCAGTTCACGCATGGGTGAAAACCCTCGAACCCGAATTCACCGGCATGGATTATCAGGTGCCCGTGTATGTCCGCGAAATGAGCTCCCCAGGCCCTAATAACGCCTGGTGGGACGGACACGCTGTCCATATGGGCGCCGGCGCCGGCGGTTACGACAACTGGGGCTACTACGCCGATGTCTATTACCACGAATACGGCCATGGAATAACCGACAGACAGTATCCCCCCGGAACACTCCCATACACCGGCCAGTCCGGGGCAATCGACGAGGCGTGCTCGGATTATACGGGTTGCACAATCACCGACGAATCCCAAATGGGCGAGGGCGGCCTGATTCCCGGCGGCGGAATTATTCGCGATATGGATAACAGCTACGTATTCCCAGACGACTGGGCGGGCGAAGTCCACGCCGACGGCAGAATAATAGGCGGGGCATTTTGGGAAGTGCGGGTGGCAGTAGGGTCGAATATCGCCGACACCCTGTTTCATTTCGCCAAATACGGCGCCCCGGAAGAATTCGAAGCCTTCCTCGACGAAGTCCTAATTGTCGATGACGACGACGGCAATCTCCTCAACGGCACGCCCCACTTCTTCGAGATTTTCACCGCTTTCCAGAACCATGGCATAGGCCAATTCAAAGTCTCGATATATCACCGTCCCCTCGCCGATTCCGAAAATCTGGACGGCCCCTACATCGCCAAATGTTTCGTGGCGAGCACTCTTCCGCCGGCGGAATCGAATATCAAACTGACATATTCCAACAACGGCGGAACTGACTGGAACGATGTCTTCATGACATCCACTGGCCTCGACAGGGAGTTCTCCTGCGAAATCCCCGGCACCGGAAGCTCGGCCGAGTTCTGGTATTACATCACCGCATGCGACACCGTAGGCATTTGCGGCACCGAACCAGATTCCGCGCCGCCGGCATATCACAGCTTTTTCGTCGGCACCGATACTCTGCCGCCGATTATTGTCCATACTCCTCTTACGCCTGTAGCCGTAAGCGGTGCGCCCTATCGCGTTGCCTTCACCGCAAAAGACAACCTGGCCCTCGACAAAATTTACCTCATCTGGAACATAAACGGCGCCGATAACGACACCATCGAGGTTACCGCGGACAGCCTGGGCAACTGCATAGCTTTCATTAACCCAACATCCCTATCGGTGGGGGATTCCATCGGATATTATATCGTCGCGATAGATTCCGCCGCCACGCCTAATATAACTCATCATCCGGAAACAGGCTATCATTGGGCCGATGTCGTCCGCGCTTTATGGTTCGATTTCGAGTCCACCGACGGCGACTTTTCGGAGACCGAAGGCTGGGAATGGGGAATCCCCGCGACCGAGATAGGTGCTTTTTCCGGCGATAAATGCTGGGCGACCGGACTTCATCACAATTACGTCTCCAATGCAAACTACGTCCTCGAAACGGAACCCTTCGACCTCTCCGATTGGAACTCAGCCGCCCTCGAGTTTCAGACCTATTACGATTCGGAGCACCTTTACGATGGCGGCAACGTATGGGTTAGTTCGGACGGCGGAATGCGCTGGTATGTCCTGACTCCTCTCGGCGGCTATCCCACCATGTGGGTCGATGCCCTCCGTGAACCGGGATGGGCCGGCAATTCCGGCGGATGGAAGAAAAAGACTTTCGACCTAACACCATATATGGGCACATCCTACGGCCATCTCCGTTTCAGATTCGTGTTCAAATCCAATGGCGAATACAACCTGCCCGGATGGTTTATCGACGATTTCGCCCTTCTCGAACGGCAGATTATTCTCCCGCCGGCGAGACTGATTGCTGAATCCGCCCACGACGGCATGGTGCCTATTCACTGGAAGAAGCCCGACCCCGCGGTCGCGGAGGAAACCAGAAGTCCCCTTGGGTTGCTCGGATACAACGTTTACCGCGCCGACAGTATGGGGCATTATTCCACAACCCCCATAAATTCCGCTCCCATCGCCGACACGATTTATTACGACACAGATGTCGTGAACGAAATTACATATTATTATAGAATTACGGCCGTATATGACGAAGGCGAAAGCGAGCCTACTTCCGAAGTCTCCGCTACGCCCTTCAACGCCAGAATGTCCGTGTGGCCGGAAAGCCTTTACATCGAAGTAACTCAAGGCCCCGATCTTTTCGATACAACAATTACAATCACCAATGTGGGCGACGGCTGGCTGGAATTCGATGTTATCGAACTGACCTACAGACCCGACAGTTACCGATCCCGCCCCGAACCGGCGGGAAATCCCGCTGAAATCCTCGATGTTCTTCGCAAAATGTGGGACGCGGGGCTTATCAATCCTCCGGCTTCTCGGCCTATGGTCCCGCCGTCTGGGGATGCATGGCGTTTTCTACATAGAGATCCCAGCGAATTTTGGGTAAGCAGGGATATTCGAGATTTGTATGCCCAGCACAACACATCCAATTTCTGGATGAAGCTCGATTCCTACGGCCCCCTGGGCGAACCCGGAGATGAATATGCGATAGTATTCGCCTTCGATACGGATCTGGATCCATCGACAGGAAGCCCCGAGTTTTTCGGGGTCGAATATGTCGTGGCCACCGGCGAACTCGGTTTTCCCGTGGACGGCGTGATTCTCAAATACGATCCCACAACCGAATTCGGGTTCGACATCGCCGGATTCCCCCATTGGGTAGTCAATACTTTCGATTCGGTAGGTATCGGCATAGCCAAAACTGACATCGAAGACCCGCCTTCTGCAAATATCCGTGCGGCTATTATCAGCAACATAATGACGACCCCGATTCCCGAAGATGTCGCTCCCGATTTGGACGATCCCGCAGTCTTATATGTTCTCGCCGACGCCTGGTGGTTATCACAGGATCCCATTTCCGGCGAGGCTACTTCGGGAAGCCCCGCCGAGGTTACGGTAACCGTCGAAGTGCCCTATATGGCGGTCGGGGAATACAACGCATGGCTCAGAATAGAATCCAACGACAACGTCGATCCGGACAGAGTCATTCCAGTTGTCTGCAAAATCAATCCGGTGGGTGTCGATGAGGTCGAAAAGCCGGTGAGATTGAGTCTGGAAAACCCCATGCCAAACCCTTTTAATTCGGCCTGCAAGCTCCATTTCTCGACCCCCGGCGGGCCGACGGCTATCGAGGTTTACGATATCGCCGGAAGAAAGATAAGAACCCTCTACGAAGGCGATTTGCCTTCGGGACGCTATTCCACAATTTTCGACGGTAAGGATTCTGCCCTGCGCGAACTTCCTACAGGAGTCTATTTCGCGAAACTTACCCACGAAGAGGGCGATATCGTGAAGAAGATTCTTCTCGTAAAATAAAAACTATGAGCAAATTAGACAAAATAAAAGCCGCGAAGCGATTCGCAAATATGATAACCATCGAACCCATCATGGGCAAAGCCGAACTGGGCGATTTCGTTCAGGTGCCTTTTTACATCTACAAATACGACGACAACTGGGTAGCCCCCCTTCGTGCCGAACAATATAAAGAACTCGACCGCACGCGAAACCCCTTCTATGACCACGCCGAAGCCGAATTCTGGGTCGCCCGGCGGGGGAGGACGCCTGTAGGCAGAATCGCCGCAATTGTCGATGAGATGTGGGAGGAAATTCACGGCGAAAAGGCCGCATATTTCGGATACTTCGAGTGCGAAAACGACCAGCCCATGGCAAACGCCCTGTTCGATGCCGCGGTCAACTGGGCGCAGAGACAGGGATGCACCCGCATCTTCGGGCCGATGTCCCCTAACCAAAACGGTATCGCGGGCATGCTGATCGACGGTTTCGATGACCCTCCAATGGTGATGATGGCCTATAACCCGCCCCATTACGCCGAACTCGTCGAAAACTACGGCTTCTCGAAGTGGAAAGACCTCTACGCCTGGAAAATCACCGGAGATGAAGTCCCCGAACGCCTCGCGAATGTGGTGGGCAAGCTGGAAAAACGCGGAAGATTTAATGTCCGCAAACTCGATATGTCCGACTGGACCAACGAGGTCGCCCGAGCTCGGGAGATGTTCAACAGCTACGAGCAGGTGAACAACATCTACACCCCCCTTACCGAAGCCGAATTCGACAACCTCGCATCCGACTTGAAAATGATAGTCGATCCCGACCTGACATTTTTCGCAGAGGTCGAGGGCAAAACAGTAGGTTTTTCCATCGCTATACCCGATGCCAACATCGCAATCAAAGCCGCTAACGGCAGGCTTTTTCCTATCGGGATAATCAAACTTATTCTGGCCAAGAAGAACATCGACCGCCTTCGAGTGATGGCAATGGGCGTCATCGAGGGCTATCACGGCAGGGGGATCGACCTCGTTTTCTATTATAACACCTACGTTAATGGTCTCGCGAAAGGCTACCATATGGCCGAGATGTCATGGGTGGACGAGGACAACGACCCAATGAACAACACCGCCCGCAAAATGGGCGCTGAGTTATACAAAACCTACAGAATCTACGAATCTAAAATATAATGCGGGTTTTAGTTACAGGCGGCACAGGGTTTATCGGTTCCCATATCGTGGAGAGACTTCTCGATTACGGGCACAGTGTCGTCGTAGCAAAGCGTCCGTCCTCCAGTCTGAAATGGCTTCCCGTCGATAAGATAGATTTAGTCGATGCCCCCGCGGAGAATCTCGAATCGTTGAAAAAAATCCTGCCCGATATCGACGCAGTTATCCACGTGGCCGGAATCACTCGGGCGAACTGCCGGGATGATTTCTTCCGCGTGAATGCCTCCGCTGTTACCGAACTCCTGGGACTTTGCGATAAACACGCGCCGAAGATGAAGAGGTTCATTCTCATATCCAGCCTATCCGCCGCTGGATGTTCCCAAAATGGGTGTCCCATCGACGAAACCCAACACGAATGCCCATACACCCCCTACGGCGAAAGCAAACGCGCCGGCGAAATAGCGGCCCTCGAATATAAAGACCGGTTTGATGTCGCAATCCTGCGTCCCCCAGCGGTTTACGGCCCCCGCGAGACGGGTGTATACGCCTATTTCAAACTTATCAATCGCGGTTTCCTTCCTTTTGTCGACAGCCGAAAAAAGAAACTTTCGGTAATCTACGTGAAAGACCTCGCTATAGCCACATCGATGCTTCTCGAAGCAGACTATAAATCCGGCAACGCATACTTCATCACCGACGGCGAACAGCACACATGGGAAGAATTCGGGAATAAAATTGCGCAAGTGCTGAACAAGAAACCATTACGCCTCACAATCCCATCTTTCCTTGCTTGGCCTGTGGCCGCAATCGCGGAAGGCATGGCCAGAATATCTGGCAAACCCGCTCTGCTCTCTTTCGACCGAATTCGCATGTTCAAAGCCGAATGGCTATGCGACAGCGCTCTTTTGGAATGCGATATCGGGTTCGAGCCTGATTATGGAATCGAAAGGGGAATCGAAGAGGCCGCCGAATGGTATCGCAGTAAGGGATGGCTATGAGAAGCGAGAGAATAAAAAACATCATACTTGTCCTGCTACTGCTCGATGTTGCAATAATGTCATTTCTTCTATGGCAAAACCATATCGAGCGCAAACAGCTCACTAAGGACTGGGCTCGGTTATACACCGAGGCCAAAAACCATCGCGCGTTAACCGATTCGCTTAAATCCGCCGCAGATTCCCTGAGTTTCATTGCCCGCAGTCTCGAAGTCCAACTCGACGCCTTAGACCACGACGATTATTATCTCGTAGTGGATACCGAAACGAGAACATTCCAGTTACGCAAGGGCAAGCTTGTCATTCGCGAAGGATTATGTGGCGTAGGCAAAGGTTTCACCGCCCACGGCGCTCGAAGCTGGAATTTCGAGACACCAAAAGGCGAACGCAGAGTAATCAACAAGAACGAAAACCCAGCATGGAACCGCCCAAGTTGGCATTGGCAGGAACAGGGAAAAGCCGTCCCCGAGGATTTCATAACCTTTAGCCCAAATATGCCCGAACACGAGCGTCAGGAGGCATATCGAATACTATCCGCCCGGGAAAAAGACCTCGTCCGTTCCGTGCCGGGGGCATTGGGAAGATACAGTCTCGGCTTGGGTGACGGCTACTACATCCATTACGGCACCGGCCTCGGAGAAGCCCAGTCCCACGGATGTATCCGTCTATCCTCGGAAGATCTCGAAGCTATTTACCGCGTCCTTTCGGTGGGGGACGCCGTGTATATTTATTAAGTGAAATCGGAAATGATAATTGCAAAGCTATTCGCCGCTGTCGAACAGGATGCAGGCGTTTCTTCCCTTTCCCTTCGCCGCATAAAGTGCTTCATCCGCCATCTTAATCAAGTTAACCGATGTCAACTTCTCAGAAGGAATGGCACTCGCAACCCCCAGGCTGATAGTAACATGGGGCGAATTTGGATTGTTTTCGTGCATTATCCCCAGCCCCTCGATTGCCCTTCTGGCTTTATCTGCCAATATCATCGCGTCTTTGGCTGTAGTATTCGGTTGAATTATCGCGAATTCCTCCCCGCCGTATCTCGAAACCAGATAGCGCGGCAGACCATAAACGGAACGAAACGCCGCGGCAATTGAGATCAGGCACTCATCCCCCCGAATATGACCGTAGGTGTCGTTGAACATCTTGAACATGTCCACATCCGCAAGGGTGAGGGCCAGAGGAGTATTCTCAGCGATAGATTTCCTCCACTCGCTTGCCAGATATCTATCGAATAACCTTCTGTTCGATATTCGCGTAAGGCCGTCCAGATTGGCAAGTCGGTTGAGTTCCGAATTTGCTTTACTGAGTTCTTCCGTCCTCTCGGAAACCATCTTTTCGAGGTCGAGGGAATAAACTTCGAGTCTTTTCCGCGTCTCCTCCAACTCGGAAATTACCGATTCCAGATGATATTCCCGCGCCTCCACTTTCACCATCATCATGCCAAAAGCCTCGGCCAACTGCACAAGCTCCTTCGGGAATCGGTTTTCGGACATAATAGAAAACAGTTTCCGCACGTCCGAACTCTCGTATTGCCCCTGAGCTATATGCTTGCACAGAGCTTCGAGCTGTTTTAACAGGAGTCTTGTTTGTTCGACATCGATCATAAAAATAAGATACATCCTTTTGTTTTAGATTCAACACTTTTTACTCTGTGACTATATTTAATACACTATCACCAAAAACGGCATGTTTGCCGAGCATCTCTCGGATTTTACCGATCATTCTGCAAAAAGAATTTCGACCAAATGTTCATTTTTTCCTTGCCGATAGGAGATCATTCCTTTTTATTATTTATTGTTGTCCTGAAAAAAAGGAGAAATAATGAGAAGAAATGCTGTAACTCTAACACTTATAAGCTTAGTGTTGGTTTGTTCTATGGCCTATGCCGTTGTCCCACGCCTGATAAGCTATCAGGGTAAGCTTACAACAATGGACGGCGTCGGCTACAACGGCGAATACGATATCGTCATGCGACTGTTCGAGGTCGAAACCGGAGGCATCGCCAGATGGGGCGAGTTCCATTACGATGTTCCCGTAACCAACGGCCTGTTCGAAATAGTCCTCGGGTCGAACACCCCATTAAACCTTCCCTTCGACCGCCAATACTGGCTTGAAATTCAGGTTCACGGAAATGTAATGGTTCCGAGGATCAAACTGGGCGCGTCGCCATATGCCCTCCATGCCGCAGTTGCCGACAGCGTAGTCGGCGGCGTTATCGGAGGGGTGGGGGACACTCTCATCGCCCACTGGGACAGCCTTCGCGGCGCGCCATGGGAAGTCAACGGCACCCATATGCACTCCACCCTCTCCGGCAATGTCGGAATCGGATACGACCCGCCCACCCAGAAACTCGATGTTCACGGCAACACCAAGACCCACGAAATCCACCTCGCCGCGCCCGGAACTACAGGTTGGCAGAATCAAATCGCATGGTTCGCCGATGACCGCACAACCATTAACCACGTCCTCTACATGGACGCCGACGACGGCGATAAACTAAAGCTGGACATGGGTTACGGCGGTTCTAGCGCAGAACGGGTATTCGAGTTCAACAACGGCCGCCTTGGTTTGGGCACCAACGAACCCGATGCACGATTGCACATCCACAACGGCGCCGACGCCGAAACCCTCGGCGGCGGATATATCGTCCTCGGGGATGTTGGCAGTGAAAATATCGTCATCGATAACAATGAAATAATGGCGCGAAACGACAGCTCGACTTCTACCCTCTTCATTCAGCACGACGGCGGAAACACCGATTTCGGCGATAACGTCATCCTGCGCGGAGGAATCAGCGACGGCACTTCCTACGGCAACATCGATCAGGTAATCGTTGCTGACGGCGCCGGCGGATGGAGCTGGGAAAATTCTCCTCATGTCGAGTTCATCAACGACCTCGACGACGTCGATACAGCCGGTGTCGTGGACGGCCAGGTTCTGAAATGGGTCGCGGTCGCCAACCAATGGCGTCCGGCCAACGATGTCGGCGGCGCAACCGGCGCGGATAACTGGGGAACTCAGGTTGTCATGACCGATTCCTCCCTCCTCGGTGACGGCACTCACGCGGAGCCTCTCGGAATAGACTGGGATACCCTCGGCGCCCATATCAACAGATACATCGACCTCAACGATCTTCACAATGTCAATGATATCGGAGTCGTGGACGGCGAAATCCTCACATGGGTAGCCTCCGCCAACCAATGGCGTCCGATGGAACTCGATTCCGGCGGCCTCGGCGATAACTGGGGAACTCAGGTAGCCCAAACCGAAGCCTCCATCCACGGCGACGGCACCCCGGGCGACCCCCTGTCCGTCAACTGGGACACCCTGCAGGCATATCCCGACACAATGATTGTCCTTAACGACCTCAAGGATGTCAAAACCGACAGCCTCGATCACGATTTCATCCTCGCCTGGGATCACGACAGCTCCCGATGGGTAGGCAAATTCGACAATGACGGCGATATGTCCAACGAACTTATCGACTCCCTAATCTGGGAACCGGTCGATAGCGCGGTCGATACCAATTGGCGCACCCTTCGTATCATCGAACATTCGGTCAACTGGGATATCGAAATTCCGGTGAACAACGACAGCCTTCAGGACAACAGCATCTTCGAACTGCATGACGTCGATACGGCAAATCTCGCGGAAGGCACAGTCATGCGCTGGACTTTCATCGAAACCACCTTCGTCGATGACGACACCACCCTCGTTTATAAATGGGTGCCCATCGAGATTAGCGAAATCTTCGCCGAACACAAGCTCAGCGATCTCTCCGATGTCAACGACAGCATCCCCATCGACAAGCATGTTCTCCAATGGGATGCCGCCACCGAAACATGGGGGCCGGGAATCGACCCCTCGGAGTTCATCAATGTATGGCGGGATCATCACACATACGTAGCCCCCCTTGCCGATAGCTGTGTCGATTTCCGAATTTACGATTTCGACTCCAGCATGGCCGTTTCCGTTATCGAAACCACCGGAACCGCAACCGACACATGGTTCGGCCTCTACCTCGACCGCCGAGGCGTCGCGGCCTCCGACGGTTACGGCATCTACTCCCACGCAGGCACCGACGGCGGAATCGCCCCGGGAAGCGAATTCTATGGTGTCAAAGGCGTGGCAAACGGAGGCCATGTGGTTTACGGCCTATACGGCGACGGCGACTACCCGGCAACGGGAGGTGTTGGCTACGGCGTTTATGGAAGAGGTAAAAATTACGGCGTCGTCGGTTATTCCGAAGATAACTACGGGGTTTACGCCCATACGGCAACAGGCATGGCGGGTTATTTCAGCGATTACGTTGGGATTAACTCGAATCATAAGAACGCCAAGTTCGAGGTTTACACCGACCAGGACGGCAACACCATTCCCACCGCGATTTTCAGGATGCACGACTCCGGATTCGACGACACCACCTATTTCCACCAGAAATGGGGCGGAGGCGGAGCCCACGAAAGAGCGCTTATCCATGCCAAACACAACGGCGAAACGATGCTAATGACGAAAGCGGATGGCAACACTTATATTGCCGGAGAAGTTTATATAGGCCAAGAGGTATCCAGAGCCAAATTGCAGGTGACGGCCAAAGGCAATTATGGCATCAGCGAAGATGCGACCCACCCGTTCGAGATATGGGATGGCAACCACACATTATACATGGGCGCGGACAGCACCAACGATCTATCTTACATTCAGTCAGTGGGAGTTGGCGCATTTCGCGACTTGGCCTTCAACGCCCGGGGCGGCGGTGTGGTAGTTGGAGGATTTGCCGCTGAGGGCAATAATTTCCGTGTCTTTGGCCGCGATAATGACGGCACCCATGCGGCAGTGAAAATAAACGACCCGACACATCACATGCTCATCGACGGCAACGAAATCGATTCCGACGGGACTCTTTATCTTCAGACCAACAGCAATCAGGATATCCACTTCGGAGAGGGCGATTGGAAAGTAGCTACTCATTCACCGATAGTTATCGAACAATACTCATTCACTTGTAGCAGTTGCGAACATACCTGCACCGGTTATAACGTATCAGATTGGACTGCAGTTATAGTCGGAGTCGATATTCACGGCGACATCAATGAAACCGATCACCATTACCCATTGCTAAAATGGTTGATGAACGACGGCGCATCAGAATGGCGTATAGAGGTCAATATGGCGGCTGACCACATGGAAGTTCCCACCGTATGGTGGATAGATGTGATGTTCATCCGCAAGGAACTAACTCAGGATAACAGGTAATAAAATCCCCGCAGGGGAGGGGCGTGTCCCCTCCCTCCGGCGGGGAATGAATACGAGAGAACTTGATGAAACATCCCAAACGTTAATACGAGTGAGACAAAATGAAAAAATTTCCACTTCTTATAATCGCAATCATAGCATGCATTTGCACTTCACTAATCGCTGAAGATTCAACGGGAACTAATAATCAAAAGGCTTCAACTCCGGTCGGAACCTTCGCCGCCGAGTTGCCCTCGGCCTCGGGAATGGGTAGGCTGATTGTCCTTCATATTTTCGAGAACGGCAACGCGATACGCACCAGCATATATGTCGGCGAGCCGAAGGGGGATTATATCGAGGAGGGAACGTGGGTAGTCAAAAACGGCGTCCTCTCTCTCACCCTCGCGAATACAGCCGAGGCCCCCGAGGAAATCGAGCTGAGTTTCAATATCGAACAGGGCGGTCTCCGTTCTGTCAAATATGACGAAAACCCGATGGGCAAAAACGAGGTCTTTTTCACTCGAATTCAGGAATCATTTTGACGGTTAAAAACTCCGTTTAAGGCGGTTTGATATGAGATATTTCATAGTTATTGCGACAATGACAATTATAGCGGCGGTGGTTTTCGGTCAGGCGCCGTTTGCGGGTTCGGACGAAACTCCATGGAATTCCGGTGCGGATGAGATGCCTGTTGTTTCCTGGCACGACGCGTCATTCGGCGCGGGGGAGATGGTTATCCTCTCCGCGATTTACGATTCCGAAGGCGACCTTGTCGAGAGTCGGATTATTCCGCTGGTTCGATCCGACAACGGTTACGCGCCGCTGGATGAAATCGGTTTCGGCATGGTCAGTTCCGCCGAACGCAAATTATGGCGGGGCTTCGACGAACACGGCTCAGTGGGAATCGCGCCATTTGCGGACAATCCTCCGGCATCCGACGATTTTTGCGCCGTGATGAAGTCTCTTAAAGCCTGTCCGAACTTGAATATTCGCGAAGGCGAGAATGTCCGGTCGATAAATCTTGCCTATATCGAAAGCGGGGAGACGAAACTTGTCGCCCACATGGAAATCGAACTTCGGCAGGTGTTTCAGGGGGAGACTCGGTCTCTGAATAACGGCGCCCTTCTCGATAATTACTTCCGTTCTGACCTCAGCGCAATGCTGATTTCGAGCCATTTCGGCCTCGATTCGTCGGGAAGCTTTTTCCTGTTCGACGAGGCTCAGTTATGGGCGCGGTCATCCAATGGCCTCTTCGTTGCGAATGGCCAAGCCGGGGGGAGACGCTGGGTCGGTTACAATCATAACCTCGACATGACCGCCGCGGTGAATGAGGCATATTACGACGGCAACCTCTGGCATGCCACTGTCTATGCTTCCCCGAGGACGGGGATTTCCGCGAGAATCGCGAACATCAACGGTCTGGACTTTGGTATCGATAACACAATCTGGTTCGGCAAATCTGTTTTCGAGAATAGTTCTCCAGTGGCATCGACGGAGCCTTATGCTTTCAATATCGAATCCCGTTCGACTGGAATGGACCTTTCGCAATATCATTTCCCGCGCACGCCTTTGCGGAATTACGAGGAAGCGAGAATAAGCCCCGAGGCGAAAATAATCCTCGGCCTCGATCCCTACAAGACGGACACCGACGGCGACGGCATCTCCGATTATCTGGAAATCCTCATGTTCTCCGATCCCACCGATGCTTACACGGAAAAGGAAGATTTCAACGACTTCGAGCTTTATTTCGAGATGGGGATGTATCCGCCGCTGACAACCCGTAAACAGACTCCGGAAGAGTTAAAAGCACCGCCGCCAAAGATTTATGCTAACGATCATAATCCATCATCGACCATTCGTCCTATAACTACCAAACGAGGTTCTCCCATGCAGTTGAAGTTCGAGAGCCTCGTGTATGAGGGCAGAATCGAGGATGCGGAAGATGTTCGCGATAGGTTCGAGCTTCAGTATGTCTTCGTGCAATACGGCGAAGCGGCCATGCTCAATTACGCCGCAAATAGGAGCGCGTATCAGATTATGCGCAGAACCGAGGAATGGGATACGACCCTCTACGGCTCCGCGGATATAGATGAAGACGGTATCCCTGACGGATTGGAAAACTCCGGCAGGCTATTCGGCGGAGAGAACTATCCCCATTACGGCATTCATTATTGGGAGGAAGATTTGCGCCTGCGGATGGCTTATATCCTCGGTGCGGAAATCGACGGACTGAATATCCGCGAGTTTATCGACACTACCCATTGGGGAGATTTGGGGATTGTCTATATCAAGACCTCGGCGGAAACCCTCGGTGGAGCCAATGGATACGACACGGACAACGACGGCCTCGACGACTACGCGGAATATCTATGGTGCAGTTGCCCATTGCTGAAAAACTCTGATCCGACATCCGGCGCACCAAATGATTTTGAAAAGGTTCAACATCATTTCATTCCGCCGAGAATGGACTGGGTGGCATGGTTCCAGGATTGGGATCAGGACTCGATTCCCAATGGTGCGGAGCTGTATTACATACCGGAACTGGGCTACGGCATCCTCGATCCATATTGCAAAAGCTCGGATTGGGATCAATACTCCGACCGATTGGAATGGATGAGCTGGCAGTTTAAGAATTGTCCTACCTGTCCTTATCCGCTGGACGACCCGCTTCCGCTGGTTATTCGCAACGGCTGTCACCCACTTATTCCGGCATATCCGGAGCCGAGTATCGACAACTTCAGCAATTACATAACTATACCTTTTGGCAACGTGATTGAATCATCCCGAGGCATCTCGGGAGAAGGCACTAGCGAAGCAAAGGTTTCTGTTGAAGCCGGAGCAGAGGTTGGAAATAAATGGGCTGGGAATCCTTTAGAGTCTGATGGACCATATGTAAAACTTTTTGGAGGCGGTAAACTCGAAGCGGCGACCGAGTGGAAAGTGTCAAACGAGTGGGAATGGTCGACGGAAGAGGAGTTCGACTATGCGGATACTTATGTTTGGAACTGGCTGAGGTTGAAAAATATAGGGACAGAGCCTTTCGACAGAAATGTAATGGGTGATGAATACCATCAAATGCATTTCGATATATTCTGGCCGGGCGATCCCACAAGAGTATTTGCTCCAAACCAACTAGTTACTGGTATGGACGGCTTGGTGCCTTATACCGGCGGAACCCTTGGATATCCCGATTCATTAGACTTCCTAATAAAACACCAGCTTCGTGAGATGATTGGCCTGGGCGCGGATCTAAGTCTGCCCGACTTAGATTCCCTTTCTCAAGTGTCCAGCGTTATGGATAAACTGCGTTTCGGACAAACTGCAATGTTGATTGCCGCTATTCCAACGTCGGGCCTCTTTGCCATCGCATATCTTGCATCCTTAGGTATTGAATACAAGGCCGGTTTAAACGATGCCGAAGCATATGAGGATGTTGACGATATTTACGGATCTTTCGTTAATTCAGAAATGGATGGCGAGACATTCATTATCCAGCGACGTTCGGCCGATTTCTTTAACGACGGCGACGGCACCTTCTCCTGCGATAACCTATGCGACTGGACTTCCATTCAAGCGGCGCATAGAAGCTATGTAACCGTAATGTGCGTTTATCCCGAGGAGAGCGAATACGCGAATATGGTGCGGGAATCCCCGATTAAAGACACCCCGACAGCCGAAGATTCCTTCTATACACTGAAAGAATTCATCGATAAATATGCCAGTGGCGCTCATGGCCCCCCGAAAATCGAAAATTTCACATGGAGCGACGACGACGCCGAAACCCTCATCAAGGTCGGATGTCTGCCGAATGTCGAGTTAAACGGCACATGGATACCGCCTTCGGGTTCTACATGCGATACTATTAGATATGCCGCTCAGTGGGTTGTTGTTTCCAGCATAGATACGATAACCGAACCCTCACGTAAAGATGACCTTTGTAGTTATCACGATTCCCTGTTCTTATGCGGAAATACAAAACTCAGACCCGGGGACATTTTCGTTTTCAACTACATTCGCGATTCCGACAACGACTCTCTCGAAGACAACATGGAGATTATCTTCGGAACAAATCCCCACAAAGCGGATTCCGACGGCGACGGCCTTTTTGACGGCTACGAAATCAAGCTTGGCCTCAATCCCCTTAATCCTAACTCCGACAACAGCCTTTACGAAGCATCCGATGGCGCCGAGATGGCATGGCTGATGACGACGGACACCATGCGACTTCCGGTGGAAACCTTTGACGGCGACACTATCTATCCGCCGCGAGCAAGCTGGGACAGCACTCTTACTCACAGCCCGCGAATAACGGCTGGACATCGGGATTTCGTGCCATGGTCATACAACGACGGCGCATACAACTCTAAAGACGACGACCAATATATGGACGCGAACCTAAACGGCCTCGCAGACTGGGTAGAACACTACTTCCGTGACCCGAACAACTATTGGAACGGCAGGTTCAGAATCACATGGGACGGCGAACAGACCCGCACGAATCCATTCGGCTACTCCAATAAAATAAAAGAATCCCGTTTCGTCCGGAGGGATTCGACAATAACCCATCTTTCCGATACCACCACTCTCTACGGCGGCAACCGGGTTTTCGAGATAGCCTGCTGGGACATGACCGGCGAGGGCGCGGGAATGTGGGATCATGCCTATGCCTACTTCAAGCTCTTTAACTGCGAAATTGAGGTCAACAAATATCTCGAAATATCATACGACCTCTGGCCAAGAACCGCCAACGGTAAGCATATCTGTATCGATCTGCTCTTCTCAGATCATACCCGCGCAATTACAGATTCGACATTCAAAGACGACAACGGCGCACGGATGCATCCCGCGTGGCGGCCATCGGCGGTCTCGGTGGATACCTTCCATCGTGTCCACGCCTCCCTCGCGCCTTTCGACGGCAAGACAATAATCGGAATAATGGTAGGTTACGAGGATAACCCCAACGACATGCACGGCCTTGTCCATGCATATCTCGACAATCTGACAATCACGAACAAAAACCTCGTCCTCGAATTCGAGCCGGATCAGGCTCCGGAAGAGGGATTCAATGTCGATGCTATCGTTGGCGAAGCTGTCGGTTTCAGAGCATGGGAAGACGCCGACGGGTTGCCCTCCTGTTCGCTGGCTTTGTTGTCCAGCCCCGATCCTCGGGACACGACGGATATACCCATCGACACAATGCTATACGGCCCCCGGGGCATGGTATATGAAATAAATGGCTACGCGGATCCCATGATGATCGATAGTTCCCAGTTCGGCGAATATCATTTAATGTTCTCTCTCCTGCCGGAAGACCTCGACTACTCCATCGAGCCATGGACGATACTCGGCTATTATATCTGGCACGACCACGCCCCGAATCTCTACCATGAACGCCACGACCTGCCCGATCTCGTTCCGCCCAAAGTTGTTATCGATTTCGAGATATATAATCCCTTCACTCGCGAAACCGCATATATGCTCGATTATCTTTGGGAGAATGGCGAAGAAATAAAGGACCAATGGGGGAATTCCTATTATCCATGGGAGCGAAACGAAATCGATCCGGAAGATGATTTGACATATCGCCCCGTTTCCGGCGATTTCTGGCGTTATATCGATATTCAACTGCCGGATATCTTAACCGACTGGTTGATAAAGGATATCCTCATTCGATACTCCTCTGACCTCCCCCTGATGGGCAACCTAAGGAGCTATATCGATAATGTCGCGATTTTCCAGCGCCGCGACAATGTATATGCCGACACCTTCGGGGTTTATATCAATTTCGGAGATATGTTGGCCGACGACGTCGATAACAACGTCGATACAATAGTCGATTGGGAAGAGATTCATATTCACAAGATTCCCGAATCCCATCTCACTCAGGATTTCGTTGCGAAAACCTATGCATCCCTTCTGCTTTCGAACGATATCGGCCCATGGACTTTCTCCGTCGATACGGTCAGCGGAGACACAAGCTGGCATTGGTTCGAAATCGACCATGCCACGGGCGACACAAGCTATAGCTGGTTTGCGGAATTCGCTATGCACCTCGCCGATTCATCATTCAAACTGGCAAATACATGGATATCCTACGAGGACAGCCTGACCACGATAATCGACGTCGATAGCTTCTCGACAAGCGATTTCAACGACGATGATTCCCTGCATAATTTCGGTTTCACGAGCAACATTCCCGGGGACATCGACCATATATATAACCCGAAAATCCTATGCCAGAGGGTATTTGCCGCCCACGAATTCGAAGGCGTTCTTCGAATAGAGTCCTTCTCAGAGGGGTTCCTTTACGATTTCATGGATAGCACTAAGCTCTTCGACGTTCGCCAGCTGAATCCATGTTCCCTATGCACCAAACGTTGCCTTTTTATGGTGTTCGAGGCATGGGTGAATGAAGGCGGAATTATGCTCGGTTACAAACTCGAAGGTTTGGACGAGATTATCTGGTTCGATGAGATAACCTCCCCGGTTCCCACGGAATATCGTTGCGCTGTTCCGGACACATTCTCAGAAACCGACTCCTCCGATATCGTGGAATCTGTCTGGATTAAGACGATGCCGGGAACTCATGCGTATCTGGATAATTTCATGCTCAGACGGGCCTTCTACGCCTCCTTCGAGCCGAACGATCCGCCCACTTTCCTGCCGGACGACCTGAAAATGACAGAAAATATCGCGACGGACACCTGCGATATCTTCACTTCAGATGTATCCTGGCCTACTCCAACGGATGGCGAGCATTATCTTTACATCCACGGCGAGGTGAACGGTTTTTCGCCCGGGCGTTTTAAATACGATATCTGGGAGTTGCCTCCCTTCGAAGAGCTTGAACTTACTGAGCAAAGTAAGCTGAGTTTCAATATATTCTACTATCTCGATTTCCCCGCGGAATTCGGCAACGCCATCATCGACCTGCGGCTGATTAGTTTCGACGATACCGACACCTCGTGGCTCTCGGAATATTTCCTTCCGGACGAAAACGGCGAAATCTATCATCCGCAAATGCGCGTAGATCCTCTCAACAGATGGGTCAACGTGGAAGTGCCCATGGGAATACTGCCCGACATGCGTAAGGTCGATAGGATTCAGGTTCATTTCAATAAACCATCGGTTGTTTCGCCGGGAGAATTCCATATATTCATCGATGAGATACTCATAACGATATAGATTGGAGCTATCATGAGAATATCAATAATTATTATCTTCTCTGCCCTTGTCCTCGCGCCCCTTTTCGCCCTCGATGAAACCCCGATGTCCGCCAATAGTCGGCTCGAAAGGGATGATTACGGCGATATTTACGCGATTGTCGAATTGAATCTGACCAAAGTTTCCGCCGAGGGGACTAAGACGATAGCTTTCCAATGGCCTGCGGATAGATATGATTTCGCCGACTATACCGGCTTCGGCGAGATTCACGTCGCCGATGACAACCTCGCTATTTACTTTCGAGGGGAGGGCGATCTTCATATCCTCCGCTTCCGGGCAAGGCATAGCGAAACAACGCAGGCAAAGTTTTCGGCCTCTCTAATATTCTCAGCCCCGGAGACCACACCCGGCAAACCGGAAATAGAGATATTCAAAGAAAAGATCGAACTGCACGGAACCCCGCCCCTCGACGGCGGAACTGTGGTTCCGAAAGAATTTAGCCTTGCATGCTCGCCGAACCCCTTCAACTCGGCAGTCTCGATAAACTATTCCCTCGTCCAAGAAGGAGCCATCGACCTGGCGGTTTACGACATCCTCGGACGCGAAGTAGCAACCCTCGACCGGGGTTCAAAATCAGCGGGAATGCACACAGCAATATGGCATGGAGATAATTCCATGGGCACGCAGGTATCATCGGGCATATACTTCGTGAAACTGGTCACGAATGACGAAACGAAAATTGCCCGAATTCAATTCGTGAAATAATCTTCATCAAAAAATCATATTAAACAAAAAAGGACGCCCTATGTTGCGTCCTTTTTTTTGGTGCTGATAGCAAACATCCGGCGTGGTTGCCTGCAATAGGCAATCACTACCTCATCGAACTCGGGAAATGGTTTTTTAGAATTTCCTTGAATAATCCAGCTTCTAATATATATTAATTAATTAAGGTGCTCTACTCAGGCGGCGGTCGTGGTTTTTGAACAAAGAAAAATCGGGTATTATGGGGCGAGAGGCTTAATCATAAGCTTTTTGCTTATTTGTGCTTCCGCCTTCGCAGTTTTCGACGGCCCCATGGATTGGAGCGCAAGCGCTGGAGTGGCTTCTTCCGCGGTTAGTTCGGGGGCGAAATCCTTCTGGGGGAATCCGGCAGGCATCCTGGACGTCCATTCCGAAGGCGCTTCAGCGGGATGGCGCAGAGAATGGGAACTGGACGAGCTATCCACCGGAAATGTCGCAGGCGTGATGTCTCGCGAATGGGGGAGCGCCGCGATAGGCGGTTCTTTCACAGGAAAAACCGATTTCTATACCGAAAGCCTCATCGGCGCCGCCTACGCCAGGCGAATCTGGAAAATCGACATGGGTGTCCGCGCCAAATTCGGCATGGCCAAAACAGAGGAGTGGAGTGCAAGCACCTTCATCCTCGGTGCGGGCGCGATTTATCCTGCAGGAAAAGTCGTGTCTATCGGTCTTTGGGCGGACAACATCACCATGTCCAAAATCGACGGCAACGAGATCCCCATTCGAAGCGCTATCGGTGTTAACTATTACCCTACCGGCTGGATTGATCTCCACGCCGACTATTACTTCGAGGGGGACGAGAAGCCCACTATGCGTTTCGGCCAGGAGACGATCATCGCGGATTTGGTTTCGATAAGAGGCGGAGTCCATTTCCGTCCGAATACATATCATTTCGGTCTGGGGTTCTTATATGGAGGCTTCGAGCTGTCCTGGAGCTACATAGCCCACCCCGAACTCGGCGGGTCGATGCTGGTCGGCCTCGAATACGAAAGGTGAGACTTGGATAATATCGAGAGACATAACGAATACGAGCGAATGATCCTCAAACCCTACGCCACCCGGAATTCCGAAAGCAGGGGGAGGAAACACTCCGAACCAGCCCACAGCTACCGCCCCCCCTTCGAACGGGACAGAGAGCGGATTATCCACTCCTCGTCATTCCGCCGTTTGACATACAAAACACAGGTTTTCGTGAACAACGAGGGCGACCATTTCCGGACGCGTTTGACCCACACGCTGGAAACCGCAACAATAGCCCGCGCGATAGCCTTCGCTTTAGGTTTGAACACCGACCTCACCGAAGCGATAAGCCTCGCCCACGATCTTGGACACACACCCTTCGGCCACACCGGCGAAGAGGTTCTCAACGACCTCATGGCCGACGCCGGCGGATTCGAACACAACCGCCAGAGCCTTCGCGTGGTCGATTGTCTCGAAATAAGATACCCAGAATTCGAGGGACTCAACCTCACCTTCGAGACCCGCGAGGGAATTCAAAAACACGTTACCCGATACGACTCCGCACCGGAAAACGACGAATTCTCCGGCAGATGGCCTTCCCTCGAAGCTCAGGTGGTCTGCATCGCCGACGAAATCGCATATATGTGCCACGACATCGACGACGGCATCTACTCCGGCCTCCTCGATTTCGACGAGGCTGAAAAACAGTTGCCCCTGTGGGGAGAGCTTATAGCCACGGTTCGAAAAGAACATCCGGATATCGGCGATGAACTTCTGCGCAAAGAGGCGGTTCGCAAGCTCATCAATATCGAGGTAACCGACACCATCGAACAATCCGACAGGATTCTTTCCGATACCGCGCCAAAAAACCCCGATGAAGTCCGCGGCCTCGATGGCAAACTCATCGCACATTCCGAAAAGATAGTCGTATGGAATGAACTTCTGGGCAAGTATCTATTCGACAATCTCTATCGCCATTACAAGGTTCTTCGAATGAGCACCAAGGCCAAGATGATTATCGAGGGACTGTTCGATTACTATCTCGAAGACTCCCGCCAGCTCCCCATGGGAAGCCAGAAACGCCTTCGGAACGAGCCGGAGAAGATCGTCATAGCCGACTACATCGCCGGAATGACCGATAGATACGCAATGAACGAATACAAAAAATTCACCGACCCTTTTGAGAAATTTCTTTAGATGAAACATACAATTAAAAATAGCAAAAGAACACAGGAGGAAGAATGAGAAGACTACTCATCATCGCTATTCTGCTGGCACTCGTCTATTCGGGATTTGCCATGAACGGCGAACAAACGGTTTATCAGGCACTCACTAATGACTTTGCCGAGGGCAGGATATCCGTAGATACCTATGTGGAAAACCTCGTTTACAGTGTCAAAGCGCCGGAACAAATGAGCGCCGAATATCGCACGCTGAACACCGGCAGAAGCGGAACATTACCGCTTCTGGAAGCCTACAATCTGATGGATGAACTTACCGATGACACCATCGAGCGCCTTCGTCCGATGATGGCGCGTCCGTGGGGGCTTTCCGAATCTTACACTACTACCCATTTCAAATTCCATTACACCCTTTCGGGCAGTGATGCCACAACCACCAGCTATGTTTCTCAGATGGCGTCCGCTTTCGAGAACTCATGGGATCATATCGTTGACCTGGGATTCTCTGTCCCGCCATCCGACGGTTCCGGCGGCGGAGATTCCAGATACGATGTTTACATCCGCAATCTTTCTCCCGGAATCCTCGGATACTGCGAACCGGAAGCCAACGTCCCCGGAACCGCATGGAACGACGCCACGAGCTTTATCAATATGCGCAACAGCTACTCCGGATACGGAAGCCCAGCGACCCAGCTTATGCAGTCCACTGCAGTTCACGAAATGTTCCACGGTTTCCAGATGGGCTACAATGCCAGCGCATCTCCTTGGTTCTTCGAGGTTTCTTCCGTCTGGATCGAAGATGACATGTATCCTACATATAACGATGAACACTCATTCCTTTCGGTCTTCTTTAATAACCCCGATGTTACCATTACCACTTACAACGGTTCCCACGAATACGGAAGCTACCTCCTCGCTACCTATATGGAGAGCGAATTTGGAACAGGAACCATGCACGAAATCTGGGATCAGTGCAAATGGGTTAGCGTCCTCGCCGCAATTCAGGCTGTAGCCGCCGACCATGGCTCATCTCGCAATAATGTGTTCAAGGAATTCTACCAGTGGAACCTTTTCACCGGAAGCCGTTCTGCACTGGGGCATTATCCGGAACGCGCTCTTTTCCCGGATATCCGCATAGAGGATGTTATATACCCGAGCGATTACCCCGTTACAGGCGGAGGAAGCTCAAACTGGCCCGATCATCTTGCGTCTAATTACTTCAATTTCCAGATTCCAGCCGGCGCATCCGGCCCCTTCTCGATTACCTTTGACGGTCAGGACGGCGGCGTTTGGTCGGCACAGCTCATCTTCCCCGGAACTTCGAGTTATGCCGTTATGGATATCCCCCTCGATGGCTACGGCTACGGCTACGTTACCATCGATGACTCGGTTTATTCCGATTTCTCGAATATTTACATGGTTGTCGGCCAGCTCTCGACATCGGGAACCAACTGGACTTTCGCATACTCAGCGGTGTTCGACACAATCGTGCCGACTTACAACCCACCGCGTAACCTCGTCGCTACCAGCGGTGTTTCCGGAAACGTTCCGCTGACATGGGATCCGCCCATCGGCGGCGGAACCGGCGGCGAAGAGGAAATTTTCTACGACGACGGTATCGGTGTGGGTTACTATCCCTCTACCGCTTTCGGCTCGACTAACATTACGGAATACGTTAAGTTCACATCTACAACCCCATGCACCCTGATGACAGTCAAACTGATGGCTTATGATCCCGACGGCACCTACGGCAACGTGGGAATCCGCGTTTGGGGCGAGTCCGGCGGTGATTCTCCCGGTCTCGAAGAGGGCACGGCACGCTCCTTCCTTCCCACCGGCGGGACTTGGGATGAATACGACATCTCCGGCGATGCCATAGCCTTCCCCGCCGGCGATTTCTTCCTCGGTATCGACAGAAGCGCCGACGGCTCCACCGGCCTTCTTGTAGATGATACTTCTACCGTCGGCAGAAGCTTTGCAATCGTCGATGACTCCCTGCTTTACAGCCTGCCCAGCGATCTTCTTCTGCGGGCTATAGTCAAAGTGGCCGGAAGCTACTATTCCCTCTCGCCCGAAACAGACCTCAGACCACTGGAGCCTTACGGTGAATACACTTACGCCGGAACACCCGAACCGGCTATTCTCGATGAACCCATCGAAGACAGAACCGCCAGCTCACGGCCGACCGAAACTCCGACTAACTACAAAGTTTACAGAAGCACTTCCCCCGGTGGCCCGTGGACAAGTCCTATAGCATATCCGACCGACGAGTCATACGACGACGGATCCGTAACCGACGGAAATAATTACTATTACGTCGTTACCGCCCAATATTCCGGCGGAGAATCCGGGCCTTCGAATCAAGCCAGCGCGACCCCCGGCGGCGGCGGTGGAGGAGGCGACGATGATTACGAACTAATCATCAACGCCGACACATCCGCTACGAGCCTCGGCCTCTGGTATGCAGACGGCTGGGCGGAAGTCCTCAGCGTGGACAGGCCGGCAAAGCTTATTAGTCTCGTTTATGGGATTTACACTCAGGGACTCGGAGCCTACCGCCCCGGTCTGCACCACTGGCAGGACAACAGAATCGTCGGCGACCTCCTTCCTCGAGTCGAAGAGGAATGCGGATTCAGCGCTTCCGATACTGGATGGACATATTACATATACGATCTCGAATACTATAACCAGTATGTCAACGGCGATTTCGTCGTGTCCATGAAGCAGGTTACCGGACGCGAATTCATCGTCCACCAACCGATTGCCGCAACCGAAAACGAATTCCTCTATAACGACAGCCTCGACTTCTGGTATCATCCAGATACAGGCGTGTTCTACATCGGCGCCATAGTCGAATATGTCGATTCCACGGAAAGATACTCCATCTCCGGAAATGTTTCCCTCGCGGGCGGAACCGGTGGAAGCACCACGCCCACCGATCTTTCGGGAAGCCTTGTGAGCATTCAGAGCCTCGGAATCGTCGAAACCACCGATGCTTCCGGCTACTTCATGATAGACTCCCTTCAGCCGGGCAATTACATGGTTACCGCGAGCAGAATCTGGTATGATCCAGCGGCCGCTCTCGTATCCGTGGGAAGCGATGTTTATCAGAACTTCAATCTGATTCCATTTAACCTGCCGATTAATCCGCCGAGATTCCTTTCGGCAAGAAGCTTCCAGGACGGCGCGGTAACATTGAACTGGCTCGGTCCCGTTGGAAGCCCCGGCACTAATCAGTGGCTCGCCGACTGGGAACCGGACTCAATGTATTGGTATCGTTCCAGGCTCAGCGCCGGTTCGGTGGAATGCCATAAGTTCGATATCTGGGCGCCATGCACCCTCAAGAACGTCAGAATAGCATTCTACGATTCCGTGGGCATCTACGACAATATAGAATTCAACATCTGGGGAGACGACGGCTCCGGTTATCCTAATTTCGCCGATACCCTCGTGTCGCCCCTGATTATATCCCCGACACCCTACAGTCCCACCGCTGGAATCCAGTTTACCAATATCAACCTCGACAGCCTCGGAAGAAGCCTTCAGCTTTATCCGGGGGACAAAATCCACGTGGGCGTGAAGCATATCACAACCCATCCGAGCATCATTCAGGATAACACCATGCCTACCATAACCCCCACACCGAGCAAGATATACGATGCCTCCAGTGGCATGTGGGATGTCGAGATGGCGGATTTCCTCATCGAAGCCTATGTCGAATACTTCGAATACGCCGGAAGACCTGCCCCGCCGGAAGATGACGTCGCGGAAATTATTCGGCATAACAGATACGCGTCCCTCGTGCCTTTAGGCACTGGCCCGCGTCCCCGTCCCGCCGAGGGAACCACCGTCGATTTTTACGACATCTACCGCACCGACGATTTGGACGACACTACATCATTCACCATGATAGCCTCCGCTCCCGGCGACAGCAACAGATGGGTTGACGGAACTGTTACCAACGACCAGTGGTATATGTATTACATCAAAACCCATCAGGCGCACGGAATCTCGGACAGGTCGGTTTACGTGATGGCTTACCCGAAAACCCACGACGATTCCGCCCTCGTCCTTCTCGTCGATGACGACGGAAGCAGTTGGGCCGGCGGTATCGACGAATCCTGGGCATACATTCAGGCGATGCTCGATGCCGACGTTCCTTTCAACGGCTACGACATCTCTACGCCTTACGGCGACAGCCCCAGCCTCGCCACCCTCGCCGCTCATGAAGCTGTTATCTGGTGGACGGGAATCCTCTCCTCCGACAGCACAACGCTGACTCCCTCGGATGAAGATATGATTGAAACTTATCTCTCCGCAGGCGGAAACTTCGCTCTCTTCTCTCAGGATTACCTCTGGGACCGCTACCGCACGGGAATTGGCTCTTCGGACTTCCCCTCGGTGCAGTTCGATATCGATTCCGCTCTTCAGGATAATTGGAACATAGCCAGCGGCGAAGCGGCAGGTTTCGAAGGCTACTTCGGCGGGCCCTTCGATGGTATCGGCATGTTCATTACAAGCCCCTTCGGCAATTTCGATCTCTGGCCCGACCGTCTGGAAGCTGACTCGATTCTGGCTTATGTAAACGATGGCTCCGTATCCGGACCCGCAGTTTGCGGGAAGAAGGGGATAGGCTATAACACCCTCTTCTCTACCGTTCCCCTATCGGCGATGATAGACACGACCGCGCCCTCTACAAAGGCCGATTTCATGATGCGTATCCTCGACGATTTCTTCGAGCTATTCGGCCCGGAAAACGTCGATGTTACATATAACATGACCGCCGGTTGGAACATGGTCTCCCTGCCCGTCGATCTGGATAATAATACCGCGGGATTCGTCTTCCCCGGACGCGTGGGCGAGGTTTATACCTACAACGCAACAGCCGGCGAATACGCCACCGCGGACTCGATTATCCCCGGCAAGGGCTATTTCGTCCTGTATTTCTCCGATACGACCATAGTGCACAATGCCCCACCGGTGATGTCTATCACCGAAAACCTCAGCCGAGGCTGGAATCAGGTCGGAAGCATATACTCTTCCGCGACCGTGCCCTTCTCGTCCGCAGTGTTCAATCCGGATGAGTTCATCACTGGCAATTTCTTCGGTTGGGATGGTTCGGACTATTATGCGCCCACCGGTTTCGATCCCGGAGCTGGTTACTGGGTTCTCGTTTCGGACGCATGCACTCTGTCACTGGGCACCGGCGGAAGCCGACGTCCGGAGCCGGAATATTCGGCCATGACCCTCGAAATCGACGGCACCCGCCTGCAAGTAGGAGTCGGCGAAAGAATCCTCGGTTTGAGACCCCCGACTGCGCCTTTCCAGACGCCTTCGAGGGCATATCTCGTCGAGGACGGCCAGCCCTGCCTTATCTCAATCAAGGATAGAGGGGAATGGACGCTCCAACTCGATACTCAGGCCGAAGTCATCCCCTGGAATCCTTCGGAAACCGAGTTCACCCTCTACGAAGGAGATAATGTCATTCGGCTCATCGACGGCATTCCGATTTCCCTGAAAGCAGGCACATATAAAATCGTGGCTGAATTCCTGCCCAAGGAATACGTCCTGCACACAGCGGTGCCGAATCCTTTCAATGCTTCGACCCGTATATCCTTCGAGCTTCCTTCGGAATCCAAAGTGTCCATCGATGTTTACGACATCTCCGGACGCAGAGTCCGCTCTCTTGCCGAGGGCGACTATTCCGCCGGAATCCACTCGAAGACATGGGACGGCAGAACGGATAACGGCGCGGAACTTCCCACGGGTATTTACTTCTACCGCCTCTCCACGGACTCCGGTTTCTCCCAAACTCGAAGAATGGTCCTTGTAAAGTAGAATAAAACTATGGGCGGCGCTTCATCGGCGCCGCCCATTCCTTTCAGGATGATTATGAAAAAAATAGCTCCATTTTTGTTAGCCGCATTAATCCTAATTCTAAGCGGATGTTCGCAGAAATACCGTATCTACAACGTCGCCCTCCTCGATGTCTCCCCGCAGGAAGAATACGGCATGACCGAAATAGCCGATACCTTCCGTATTCATTCGGTCAACGTTATAGGGGAGGACAGCCTTGAGAACCTTGTTGGGGAGAACGAGCTTACCCGTGTTACGACCCAGCTATGCGCCGCTTATCGCCAGGATAGGCTCTTGAGCGCCCTCGCCTTCGCAAAAGATGTCGAGGTGGATGCTATTGTCTTTTCGAGCATACCGCCGGCGGGTCTCAAAACGAACATGCCCCCATGTTTGTCGGATAGCCTTATTTCCTTCTTCCTCGTCGAACCGCCGAAAGTTCTCTTCGAAGCCCGCACATATGAGGATTTCATCTACAATATGTCATCGATAAACTGGGAAGTAGTGGTTTCGCCGCCCCCCAAGCCTAAAGAATTCAAGATAGCCCTGGACGAAGAAATCGAGTTCGCCCGCCTCGTGGTCAGGGTCGTTCGAAACGAAGGCTATATCGATGAAGCCCATTCAAAAACGGAAGGCAACGAAGAGCCGCCAAAGGAAATTCCCGAAGGAAATAAAAGAGCCGACGGCTCGGCAGGCGAAACCCAAGAAAAACTTCCCGCTGAAAAACAGGGGGGAGATGATGCCTTGTCCGATGGCGCGAAATGGCTTCTCGTCATCGAGGACAGCTTTCATACAATCCTCTCCGAACCCTTTACCATGCGTGTTGTGGGCAAGATTCCCGGCAAAATAGAATATGATGTATCAGTTATAGACGACTCGGATAGACCTACTTTTAAGACCGTTCTCACGAATTTGCGAATCGAATGAGTTTGGATAAATATTAAGACTAACCCAAAAAGGTATTGCGGTTTTAATTAATCAAAATATATTTTAATACTGTTTTGATAATTTTCGCAGTTTAGATAATTCCCATATGGAGGTTTCCATGAATAGAAATATTCTCGTTACGTTGCTAATAATTGCTTTCGCCTTCGCGGCCTTTGCAAGGTCCGGCGGCCCCGATGCTTTCGGCTATCGTTTCGTCGATTCCGATGAACCCGGCGGCCCGGAGTTCGAATGGATAGATATTTCCGCCACCGGATTGCCCGGCCCCTCAGGTTACAGCGGAAGAACTACTGTTACATTGCCCGAGAACTTCGAATGGTATGGCATCAATTACAACCAGATTACTATCTGCACAAACGGCTGGGTGTGTTTCGGCTCAACGACCAGTTCCTCTTCAACTGTAGATACAATTCCCAGCACGAGTTTGCCCCAGAACGTTATGGCGCTGAATTTCGTATATCTCTACTGTAATACCATATCGAGCAGTATTAAATATCAGGATATGGGCGACGGCACTTTCGTTGTAAGCTATGAGGATGTTTACGAATCGAGCTACCCCTCGAATCTATTCACCATGCAGGTAGTTCTGGACTTCAATAGAAAATCCGTCCGCTATAACTACCTCAAAACCTCGACCCTGTCATCCAGCTATCGCACAGGCTATGTCGGCATCGAGGACAACACCGGCACCATAGGCCTCTGCTATGGCAAAGTTACTTATTCTGCCACATCACTTCATGATTCCCTGTCCATCCTCTTCCGTCCTAACCTTGTAGTGGAACCGCCATATTTCAACAACTGCTACGTAAGCGACGATTTCGAGGTCGGCGGTTCGACCCTCTGGGAACTCGGTAGACCCATGACCGGCCCCGCAATGCCGCCATCATTCCCATACTGCTGGTGCACAATTAAAGACGCCGATTATCCTCCCGCCGCCGATGGCTATCTCTACATGCCCCGAATGTATATCCACGGTTGCGGCCAGCCGATTTTCGACTGGTATCATTGGTTCGACATCGATTCCGCTTCCGACGGCGGCATAATCGAAATAAGCACCAACGACGGCATTACATGGACTCAGGTTACTCCCGAACTCGGCTATCCATGCCCCGCTCTTTCCCCCGGAAGTGCTCTCTCCGGCCAACCGGCATACACAGGCACCTCCGACGGCTGGGAATACGCCTCCGTCGATTTGACCCCATGGGTTATATACAGCGAGGTCTGGCTTCGCTTCCGGTTCGCCTCCAATGCCACGGGAAGCGCCCCGGGATGGTTCATCGACGATGTCGGCCTCACCGAAGCCTATGGTGTAATCAAAGGCACCGTCGATCTCGGCTACACTTCCGATGAATCCGGCGCAACGGTCCAGATTGGCGCTCTCGAATTATCCGATGTCTCCAACAGCGCGGGACAATACATGCTCGACCGCGTCAAAGTCGGCACATGGAATGTCTCATGCACCCGTCCGGGGTTCGCAGGCCAGGTCGAGGTTGGGGTGGTGATTGCCAGAGACGAGACCGTAACGGTAGATTTCTATCTGCCCCCAGTCCTCATGGCCACCGATTTCGACACCAACAATGCCGGCGGAGTCTCTGTTCCGGCGGGCACATGGCAGTGGGGGAGACCCGACTCCATGACACCGCCCCCCGGCCACGCCCCCGGCCCCGACGCAACCGACAGCCTCTGCTGGGGAACCAACCTCTCCGGAAACTACACCAACAACGCCAACTGGGGTCTCGAATTCACTGTCCCCCTCATGGCCGATTATCCCGCCATGACTCTTTGGCACTGGTATAAACTCGCCGGAGAATACGTCGGATACCTCTGGGACGGCGCTGTTGTGATGTGCAAAGGGAGCGATGAGTCCGAGTTCACCATCGTCCAGCCCCAATCCGGCTACGACGGCCCCGTTTCCGACCACAACCCGTGGATAGGCGGAGAAATGGCCTTCGGCGGCGAAAACAACGGCGATTACTGGCATTACGACAAGTTCTTCCTCTACGACTGGGCTATGGACACCGTAACAATCCGCTTCCAGCTCTCCGCGGACGGCGCGGGAACTAACCGCGGATGGTATATCGACAATTTGGTCATCGTGGACGACCCCTCAGGAACATCCGGTGTCGGCGAAGAATATCTGCGTCCCGGCAAACTGACCCTGAACGCATATCCGAACCCGTTCAACTCCGCCGTTACCATCGACTTCGGAATCTCCAAACCGGCCGACGTCGATATCGAGATATTCAACATCGCCGGCAAATCCGTGCGAACCCTTATCGACGGCGACTTCCATTCCAAAGGCGATTACAAAATCACCTGGAACGGCATCTCCGACGATGGCGAAAAGCTTCCTTCGGGAATTTATCTGGTAAACATCAACGCCGGAACGGCCAGCGCCAGCCGTAGAATAGTGTTCCTGAAGTAATTGGCAGTCATCTTGCTAATGTCAGGAAAAGATTTTTAAAAAAAAGGCTTGCATTTTCCAAAACGAGTCTTTATAATTCGCAGGCTTAGGAGTTGATATGGCATCGAAGAAGATCGAAAACATTGATAACGAATTCAAGCTTCCCTTCACCGGGAAAAATTACGCTCTTTTCGCAATTGCAATACTGTTCATTCTGCTGGGATATATAGTCCTCACAACTGGCGACATCAGCATATCGCCGGTTTTGCTGGTTCTCGGATACTGCATCCTGATACCGGCGGCGATTTTCGCCAATGGCAAATCCAAAAAGCAGAATCGCGAAGTGTCGGAATAACCTTCGCATCGTTCATTCCCAATCTGGGCAACATGGAATTCGGGCGGATAGCTCAGCTGGTTCAGAGCACCTGCCTTACACGCAGGGGGTCACAGGTTCGAATCCTGTTTCGCCCATTTTGAGACAAGTTCTTTCAATAGCAGTTACTCGAATTTTAGGGGTCGTGGTGTAGCCTGGTTTAACACATCGGCCTGTCAAGCCGAAGAGCGCGGGTTCAAATCCCGTCGACCCCGTATATTAAAAGCCCTGGCGGATATTCCGCCGGGGCTTTTTTTTGTAAGTCTTTGCCGAGAAGAATTTATGGGCAACCGTTTTGCGACTGGCCTTTGTCGAAAAGGATCAATAACCTGAAGAAAGATTCCACTTAGCAAATGTCTGGGCTATCTAAAAAAAAACCGACAAATTAGAAAAACTGATTTGCCGGTTCAAATTAAGTATGTAGAGTATGCTATCCCGAAGACATTCTGCAGGTAACCACCACTCGCGCCGCATGGGGATAATCATCCAAAGAACCGCTTCTCGTTAGCTGAAGACGCATAAATGCATGAACTTTGTTCATTCCTTCCGAACCAAGCAGTCCCAATGAAACCGCTCCTTCATGCTCATAGGCTAAACTACTTGTGAACGGCCGAAACTGACCGGCCGCCAAATACCAGACTGGACTTCCCGGACGGAGAATGTCGTCTGTTTCGAATTCTATGATGCCAGGGCCGGTGGTAACACTGGGGTCGCAGAGAATAAGCCCCAGCGCATACTCGGATGGAGTTACCGACCCCGCCCAGTTATCTCTGCTCGTCCATGGGGCAGCGTCAGGGGCAGTTACAATGTCTTCAGAACCCAAATGGAAGGCCAAATCGACGATCATACCACCGTCATTTACTATTAAAATAGGCTCTTCCTGCGAAATATCCTCTCCGGGAGACAAATCATATATCGCCCAAACATCCGGGCCCTCTAACTTGAAACTTAGCCAACCCGCAAAGGTGAACTGCGCATATATTACCGCCGGCGAACCCTCAGTGCCAATCAAATTTGGATCGGCAGAACGGGTAAAAGATTGAGACCATTCTCCGAAAAGGGTTTGCCCAATCAATATGAAAAACAATATCAGAAGCGGCTTCTTCATCTTATTACAAACCTCACGAACCTTCCGCCTTTATTTTCTCCATCTACCTTGATGAAAACTAAAGATTCATAGATTTTACCGCCTAATGCCTCAGCAGGGATATCGAATTTAACAAATTGCTCGGCAGATTCTCCAGGATTCAATTTTACTTTTGGACTGCTCTTGAAGAAAAGGAACCCCTTTTTCTTGACCTGAATCCAGCCCTTATCAGAAATCCATGAATCCTCATCTCCAAAAAGCGGGATTATATCGAGATTCATACCCGTAATCTCATCCCCGTAATACGGACTATAATTGGTGAAAGTATAGGTATGCGGTTTATCGTCGTTATTCATTAAGCTGAAACTTAACTCGCCAGTTGTCGGTTCGTCCTCGGCGAATGTGGCAGTCCAGAGACTCGGGCTAACGACTAGAGGCTCATCCAATTCTGAAGACAGCTGATTGGGCATAGATTTCGTCTCGATAAACCAAGTTGCCTGAGCGCCCAATTCAATGGCTGCAAACCCGGCATTTTGCTTCTTAACCGGCTTCTGAGCAGCGGACAGGGTTATTCCCCATGCGCGATTATGGTTCGCCGGAACATCGGGTATTGAAACGAAAATATCGACCTCGACCGAATCTAAAGCTTCTACGGTTATATTATTTGTGCTTAACCTCACCCATTCAATGTCTGGAATGGGATAATACCCCTTTAGCCGGCATTCTGCGACAGCCTTGATCGAATACTCCATCGGAAAATCATTTACATTTATAATCTTCAGCTTCGGCAATTCTACCTCTTCGCCAAGCTCCCGAACAAAAGTCAGAGTTGCACCCGGTGATATCGATATCCCCAAGCCCCACACCGAGCCGGCAAGTAGAACAATCAAACTCCACACTAAAAGCAAATTTCCTGTTTTCATTTTCTCTCCTTTTTCACCCTAATATAAGGTGATTTGCACTATTCCCTTCAGTTTAAAACCTAATTATCGAAAAAGCAAGCTCTTTTTTAAATATTAACGTCAAACAGCATCTCTCTGTTTTTCCAGCGCGAAGAACCCCCCCCCAGCCCCCCCCTTGAAAAAGGGGGGGAGATTGTAGGGGCGACCCGCCGGGTCGCCCTTGCGAGGAAAACGGCGATTTTCGTGTATCCGAAAAACGGGTCAATGCGATTGACCCCCACGGAATGCGGGATGAAAATGCGAAGGCGGAACAAACCGTAGGGGCGTATTGCATACGCCCGTTCGTCGGCGGTCGGGAAACGGGTCAACCACCGGTTGACCCCTACGGATGCGAATGACGAATGAAACGTAGGGGAGGTGCCTCCGTTGACCGAAGGGAAATCCCACGGATGCCCCCCCTCCCACTCTCCACTCTACACTCTCAACTCTCAACTTTCATACCCCCTTCTCCCAAAAAAAAACTTTTTTTCAAAAACTCATTTTTCCCCTTGACATTTTCCACGGGATTCCTTTTATTGTTAAAGCAAGGGAAATATTCCCTTCGTTAGTTGAAACTCAACAACGGGGTTGCAAACCCTAAAATCCTTAAGGAGGATGTTATGAAGAAAATGTTTCTAATGCTCGCGATCATGGCGCTCGCAACTGGCGCATTCGCAGCGTGGACCCAGGGAACGGCGACTTCCGCGTCGCCTGACCGCGTAGGTGAAACTGGCGCTGAAACGGCCACAATCTACGCCCAGTTCACAATCCTTGGACCGGAATTCACCATCAATGATGATACCGGTTTTGACACTTGGACAGCGGTAGATGTTGTTCCGGGTGAAGCAGAATGGCAGGCTACACCGTTCGACATCGAAAACACCGGTGGTGTAACATTGGACCTCGGTCTTTTGGTTGCTGACGATGATGCCCTTACCCTTGCAGTAGCTGGTGATTATGATGCCGCCTGGACAACTGCCCCTAATAATCTTCGCATGTGGGCTGTTTTCGGAACAAATGCCTCCACAACCCCAGCAACTGCTGACGTTGCCGGTGGGATGGCAACTGCCAATGGGCTTACCGCCGCTAACATTGATGCAAGCTCTTCTGCGTATGCCCACCCCACTGCCCCTTATGGAAGCGCTGGGACCGCTGGTCTGAACCTTTCAGCTTCCGGTGCAAATGACGACTGTAATTTGTTCCTTGGCATGCAGTGCGACAATGCTGGTTGGCTTGAGACTGATCCTCAAACGATTGAGATTACCCTTACGGGTAGCATCTCTACTGCTGGCGACTATTAAACCAGGCCGCACAGCACATTTCCAAAGCTCCCCTCCCTTCGAGGGGGGCTTTTTTATTTGAGAGTTGAGAGTGTAGAGTTGAGTGTGGGGGGGGACGTAGGGGAACGTTTTAATCCCCCCCGACCCCCCTTTCACAAGGGGTGGAGAAATCGTAGGGGCGACCCGGCGGGTCGCCCTTGCGAGGAAAACGGCGATTTTCGTGTATCCGAAAAATGGGTCAACCATCGGTTGACCCCTACGCAATGCGGGATGACGAATGAATCGTAGGGGAGGCGCCCCCGTTGACCGAAGGGAAATCCCACGGATGCCCTCCCGTTTTTTTCGTGCAAGACCCCCCCTGCCCCCCCTCTTAGGGGGGGAATTCAAATCCCCCTTCATAAGGGGGATTTAGGGGGATTTTTTTCTGTCATTGCGAGGCCGATAGGCCGCGGCAATCTCTTCATTTTAAATGACAACGTAGGGGCGCGGTTTTAGAATCGCCCGTCGCGTGGCAACGGCGAATGGCGGTTTTCCCGTATGTCGGGAGCGCACAGGGGCGCTCCCCTACGGGATAAACGGCGATGTTCGTGTATCCGAAAAATGGGTCAACCACCGGGTGACCCCTACGGAATGCTGGCCCCCCTTATTAAGGGGGGTGCCCGAAGGGCGGGGGGATTCTTTTTTCCCCTGTCATTTCGACAGAGGGCGAATGCCCGACCCGTGGGGCCTGTAGGGCGAGAAATCTCGTTCAACTTTCCCCTGTCATTTCGACCAAAGGGAGAAATCTCGTTCAAATCCACAGGAGATTTCTCCCTTCGGTTCGAAATGACAGTGGGGGGAAAGTTCGAAATGACATGCGGGCTGTCGGGAATGACATGCGGGCGGTCGGGAATGACAGAAAAAAATTCGGCGAAAATGAAAAAAGGGGTTGACAGGGATTTTGGTTTGTTTTAATTTCGTTTTGAAAGGTTTTTAGTTCCTTGTAGTTAATTAATCGTATCGACCCGGAAATCGGCTTTGCTCTTACGGGGACGTTCGCGGCGTTTTCGGCGATGCCTTCGTAGGTTTCGGAGGTCCTGTCGGAGGATTCGGGGGAGCTGTCCGGGCTTTCGGAGATGTTGGCGGAGGTTTCGGGGGAGCTTGCGGAACTTTCGGAGATGTTGTCCGGGCTTTCGGAGGAGCTGTCCGGGCTTTCGGAGATGTTGACGGAGGATTCGGAGGAGCTGTCCGGGCTTTCGGAGATGCCGTCGGAGATCTCGGAGGAGCTGTCCGGGCTTTCGGAGAAGCAGTCGGTGGTCTCGGAGGTGCTTGCGGAACTTTCGGAGATGCTATCCTGTGGCGGATTTGAGCTTTTTTAACGGTCGATCGAACAAAAAGAAGGGAAAGGTATTATGGGAGAGTTCAAAAGGTCACGTGACCCGAACAATTTTAGCGACGACGATTACGGGAATTTTCTCACCGGAATCGAAAAATACCACGACGACCACGGTGCCGACCCGGATTTCTACCCTCATTGGGCTATCCTCGCGCCATTAATTACCGAGTTTAAGGCTAAGTTACAGGATTTTGTAGCCGCGAAACAGCGAATTATTTCGACAAAAGAGGTTTACGACGCCGTTGTCGTAGATACGCGCGAGAATATGCTTCAATTAAGGCGGCAGTTGCCGGTGGTTATTCGCGGGGAAAACGTTTTGGGGAAGTTCGGGCTTGAAGACGAGGTGCCGGAGGACGTCGATTTACTTCTGGTCAACGCGCGGATTTGCCGTGACCATTGGGCCGACCTTTGCGACCCCGCTCCGCCCGCGGAATACCTGCCCTTGCAGTCTAAATTGGACGCGATGGCCGGTTTCGTTACGTCGATCGAGGATTCACAACGCGATTACGCCGACGCGATTCGCGTTAAAGAAGACGCGCGACTGGCTAAGGATCTTGCCCGCGACGCAGTTCACAAGGAAGAGCGTGGAATGTTCAACTGGTATCGGGGAATCTGGACGGACCCGGAGGATACGCATTGGTCTTCGACGCCGTGGCCGAGGTCGTCGGGTGGCGGTGGCACGGGTTGGCCGAAGAAGCCTGTTGGGAAGATGAGTATTGCGCCCGATCCTCTGGATGGGATACTTGCGGGGTGCGAGGAGTATGACGGCACGAAGCGGTTCGATTTGCGTATTGTCGGGGTCAAGAAGAACGATCCGGTGCCGGAGATGCCTCTGGTCGATACTTACACGGATATCGAGCAACCGGCTTTGCTGGATTCGGACGGGTTCCCATTGCAGAAGAATTTCGTTTATTATCTCTGGATTCGCGCGCGTAAGGATGGCGAGGTCAGCGATTGGAGCGAGGTTGTGGGGATGCTCTGGGAATAATTGAGAGTTGAGAGTTTAGAGTTGAGAGTTGACACCCCTGCACCCCTAACAGGGTGAGATAAAGGGCGGCTGTGGTGGTCGCCCTTTTTTAATTGAGAGTGGAGAGTGTAGGGTTGAGAATTGGTTTATATTAGGGCGGCTAAGGAGGCCGCCCTTTTTTAATTGAGAGTTGAGAGTGTAGGGTTGAGAGTTGGTTTATATTAGGGCGGCTGTGGTGGCCGCCCTTTTAAACCCCCCAACCCCCCTTGTTAAGGGGGGCTTTTTATTTTTGGGGCGGTGAGGAGGGTTTTGTTTGCCCTCCCTTATATTTGATTCAGGATTCTTTGCCGGGGCTTACCGCAGGGTGATGTCGCTCGATAATGGCTTATTTTAGAGGATTTGAGCGCTATTGCAATTCGAAGTAAAATCGGTAAACAGTATCGAAGGATTTTTGTTAAAGTCTCCTTCGCAGAAGAACTTTAATTCGAGGATGCCAAATGGCGAGATGTTTCATAAAATCTCTTCCCTTATTGGGGGTTCTGTTGGTAGGGTTGGTTCTGGGTGTTTTGCTGAACAATCCGATTCGAGATGCCTTTCTCGGCGAAAAGCCGGAGGAAGAACAATTCAAGTTGTCCCATCAGAAGGGATATCTTTTCATAAATCCCCTTCTCGATTTCGAGCAGAAGTATCGTGAAGTTCCAAAGATCAATAAGGATATGGAAAAATATATATCCGAGGCAAAGAAAGAGGGGCATCTGAAGGATATCTCGGTATATTTCCGTCATCTGAACACCGGCTCGACCTTTTCTATCAATGGCGGCCTAAAATTCTCTCCGGCGAGTCTTCTCAAGGTTCCCCTTATGATAGCATGTCTTCGGCAAGCGGAATTGGATCCGGGGTTTTTGGGCTACAAAATAAATTACGAATTTCCCATCGAGGGGAATACTATTCCGAATTTCCGTTACGGAGAGCCTATAGTTCTTGGCGAAAGCTACACTGTGGAGGATTTGCTTGTCCGGCTGATAATCAACTCGGACAACGACGCAGGCACGCTTTTGCTTCAGAATGTCGATGGTCGGATTCTGGAGCGAGTATATACGGACCTGGAGATAGCCATGCCCTGGTTTCCGGGGATGGAGAATTACATGACGGTCGCCGACTATTCCAAATTCATGCGGATACTGTATAATTCGACTTATCTGAGTCGTGATATGTCGGAGTTCGCTCTGTATATCATGTCGAAATCCCATTTCGAGCAAGGTATATTGGCCGGAGTCGGCCCTAATACTACGGTTTCGCACAAATTCGGTGAACGGGATATCGAGGGATTGAAGCAGTTGCACGATTGCGGAATTATCTTCTATGATTCCGGACCATGTTTATTATGTGTGATGACACGCGGGAGTGATTTTGTCCAGCTCGAGCAGGTTATCGCCGACATCACAAAGATAGTATCATCGGAGATGAACGGCGGCAGTTAGAAGACACAGGATTAAGCCTTTTCGCGATGAATTGCCGTGTCGAAATATTTTGCCCTCGCTAAGTTACGCCTTACGAATAAGCGAAACGAAACTAAGTTTCATAGATTAATCCCCTGCAAGGGACTCCCCCCTTGATTCGATGCTTTAGCTGACCCATTCGGAATTTGTTCGCCCCTTGGGGTCTGAGGGCGATAGACAGCTTTCGGTATGTGGGAGATTTCTCCCTTCGGTCGAA
>NPIE01002970.1_pt2 | contig 41423 bp, 38 predicted proteins | sample 8637661 | NCBI WGS metagenome assembly NPIE01 (sample SAMN07420842, study PRJNA396082) | bioreactor metagenome | isolation source: sample BA12 brine-fed electro-methanogenic bioreactor BA | place: Japan: Kochi | collected 2016-12-09 | reverse complement strand
TGTGTGGCCATGGGACGACGAGCGCCCCGTATCGCCAGGCCGTGCCCACGCGGTTGTCTCCGAACCGCCTCGGATCGCGTGCCATCGAGGCGGCTTTTTCATTTTTTCCGCGTCCTCCGCAAGAAGTCGCCCCAGGACCTGTAACACACATGGAAGCCGCACCGCAGACGTGCTCACCCGTGGAAACCGAAGACAGGTCGTGGATGGGACCATGACCCCCGAACAAGGCCCTCGGGCCTGACCCCAGATAAGGAGGTGTCCTATGATTCTGTTGCTCGAAATCTACCTGACGTACAAGGCGTGGGTCCGCGGTTGGAAAGGCCGGGCCCTGGTACCCTGGGCGATCATGCTGCCTGTGGCTTTTGCCATCGGCTGGACCGCCGGGACCGGCGGCATGGACGAGGACGCCCTGTTCGGCGTCACCCTGATGCTGGATGTGGCCCTCGTCGTGATCCTGGCCGTCATGGCCGTCAAGGGCCGTCAGACCCTTCCGCATGAGAGTCACGACGAAACCCCCGAACCTCTCGTGGGCGTCCCCGCCGTGGGCGGATCGGTCGGTTCGTAGGCGTCGCAAAGCCCAAAGGCGCGACGCCGCAGGGGGAGGATCGCTGACCGCCAAGGCTCGGCCTTGGCGGCAGCGCCCCCGGCGGCGGGAAGAAAGACGAATGTCACCACCTGACGGTGGGGAAAGAAAAGAGAAGAAACACGGATAAGGAGACGAATCATGAAGCGCACACGAGAGATGTTGGTGGCCGGCGGCATTGTGATGGCCTGTATCGCCCTGCTGCTTGGCCCGCAAATCAGTCACGGCCAGCGAAAAGCCGCCGCGACCGAACAGACTTACCACAGCCTCAGCGCCAACCAGGCGGCCACCATCCTTACGGACATGGGCGTCGCGCACGTCCAGGACGTGGACAGCATGGGCGACCCGATGTTCGTGCTGACGCTTGGAGACGACAAGGCCCTGCTGCTGTTCTACAAGTCCGGTACCGACGAGGCCGATCCCTACACGTCGATCCAGTTGCACACGGGCTGGAAGACCGACGGCAAGGACCTGAGCCGCGGGGTGAACACGTGGAACCGCAAGAAGCGCTTCACCCGCGCCTGGTACGACGACGAACGCGATCTGCACCTGGAGGCCGATCTCGACCTGGCCGGCGGGGTCACGCGCCAGGGCATCGAGACGTTCATCTCGCGCTACACCAAGGACGTGGGCGTGTTCCCCGTGTTCGTGCTGGTGGGCAACTGATCCAGGACGCGTCGTCCCCGGCCGCGTGGGGCAGTGTCCCCTGGCCGGGCGGGGGGCCGGGTGTCTCGATCCCGGCCCCCCTGTCCGGCGATCGACGACAGACTCCTGCGGCGGGCAAGAGCGAGAGGATTGATGGTGGTGATTCCCGAAAATGACCTTGACGACGGTGCCACGGGCAGCGTACGCTTTTCGGGTTCGGGTACAGAAAAGGAGGCAGGAGTGGTCTACGCCGGAAGGAGTCGATCAACACCGCGATGCGACGGCCATCCGAGTGCGGTCCTCACGTCCTGCCCAAAATGTCTTGCGAAACAACAGGAACCCGTGGTCTCGGAGAATCGGATCAGGACCCGGCGGCAGCCAACGGAGTAAGGACAGCCCATGAAAATCGAACCGCATGTGCCCGTGGATCTCCGACAGGAATCCGTCTTGTGTCAGCCGCACCAGGTCGTGCTCTACAACGGCGCCGCCACCGCCCGCGGCGATCTGGCCAAGCCCTCCAGTCCCTTCATGGACTTCCTCAAGACGCTGGATCCGAACAAGTGCTTCATCGTGGCCTTCATGGACATCGAGAATAAGCAGGCCACCGATCTTTTCTATGAGGCGCAGCGCGTGGCCCGCGACGTGGGTATTCACATGCAAGGCACGGTCGCGCCTTATCCGCAGCAGTTGGCCCAGTGGGAAAGCTACCGCAAGGTCCGGCGGCTGGAGCAGCCGTCCGTTGACAAACCTCGGGCCTGAACGGAAAGAGGGTGAATGCCATGAGCAGCGTGCTTGGTTCCCTGAATGAGCAGCTCAGCAGTCTGGTGGTGGACGGCCGGCTGCAGCCCGGTCGCCTCCTGGGCCGGCCCTTTAACGTGGCGGTCATGGATATCGACGTCACGGGCCGACTCTACGGCCAGAACGGCTTTCGCTTCGCCGCCACCAGCGCCAACGTCGATCCCGGCGTCCTCGAACGCGCCGCCCAGCGGGTCCGTCACCTGGAGAAGCTCAAACCCGGCGCGGCCTGTGGAGCGGCGATCCGCCTGGGGTATGATGACCACCTGGAGGTGATGGACGCCGCGGACTGCGTCCACCGATTGAGCGATCCACGCTGGCGGATCCTCTGTGAGGTGTTCTGGCCGCATCTCAGCGAGGATCTCTTCGACGTCATCCGCAAGGAACGCTCCCTGGTAAGTCCGAATGCGCTGGACCATCTGACCCGATGCAGCGAGAACGGCCACGATCGTGTGCTCACGCGGCACGCCCTGGCCATCGTCTATCACAACCTCGCCCTGACCGAAGAGATCCGGTATCTGATCCGCCAGCAGGACCAGTGGCCCGAAACGCACTGGCACAAGGCGATGACCTATTGGGCCGAAACCCTCGAAACGGCCCGCTTCTGGGACTACCTGCGGGACCGCGCCGCCGAGTTCGATCATCCGCGGTTCCGTCCGGACGACGTGGACGAGGCCTTTCGGTGTCAGATCACCGCGGTCATTCTCGGCTTCAACGGGCTCTTCGCGCCCACCTACGCACGCATGGGCAACCAGTCCATGTATGAGCGGCACCACAAGCTGATCACCGGCTCGGGCATGAGGCAACCGGCCGTGGATGGCTGCCTGGTCACCATGGTCCGCGACCTGACGCAGCACCAGCTCGAGCCGCTGCTGCGGCTGGCTCGAAACCCGGAGGGACGAGAGTACTACGAGGCCTCCGGCATCACCACCCCCAGCGCCTCCGTGGTCGCGGTTCAATACGCCTGCCCGCGCTGTGGCTTCTGCTTCGCCTGGAACGGCACCACCTGCGGCCACTGCGGGTTTTCGGTCGCCATGGGCCTGCGCGGCGCCAAGACGAAGACCAAGAAGGCCAAGACCTTTGTCGCCCAGGGCAAGGTCCCCTGGCAGAGCTTCGCCAGCTTCTATGACCCGATCATGACCGAAGCCGAGATGGTCTTTCGGTTTCTCGAAAGACAACTGGGCATTCGCAAGGACCTCATCCTCCAGGCCGAGTTCGATGCCTTGGCCGAGGTCGTCCTGGGCGGCTTGAACAACCGCATCGACTATGACAAGGACACCCAGCCGGCGATTCTCTATTCGCTCATCACGACCCGCCGCCTCATGGCTCTGCCCCTGTCCCGCGCCATGCAGCGCAAGCTCGATCAGGCCTATCAGCGAGACCTGCGCAGCCTCTACGGCGACATCGACGTCCCCGCGGACCTGGATGTCACGCAATGCTGGTTCCTCGAAGGCGAGCCCGCCGATCCGGCCTCGTCCGTGTCCATCCCCACCCATCGCATCCTGAACGAGACGATCGTCTCGGTCCAGTACAGAACCCGCCATATCCTCGTGCCCCGGTCCAAGGTGGCCAAGGAGCGACACGATGGCCGCATCAAAGACGCCGATGTTCCCCAGAAGCGACTGGGCGGCGGAGCGAAACACGGCGAGGTCCAGCAGGCCGTTGACGCGCAGCGTCAGCTCCAAGAACAGGTGCGACGCCGACGGGATCAGGAAGTGCACAAGCATCAAGCCGCCTGCGCCGCCGAGATCGAACGTTTCAACGCGACCGTGGCGAGTCAGGAACAACAGGACAGGGCCCTGCTCGAGAAGCAGGAGGCCCAGCGAAAGCAACGAACCGCCAAGCTTGGGGCCGATTATGAAGCCGCCGTCAAGAAAATCCACGCCCACTTCGCCTCGGGTCTCGCACAGGCCGAACGGGCTTACGAGGTCGCGAGAGGCGAAATCACCGGCTCCCGCGGCCTGGTGCGCGTCACCCTGCCCGTAGTGGGGTTGAGCGTGCTGGCCGTGGCGGGCGCCGCACTGGCCGTCTTCTTGGCCCTGGGGGTCGGCCCCGAGGCCGTATTCCCCGCCGCTATCGTCGGTCTGCTGATCGGCGTGGGGATCGACAAGGTCATCCGCACGCGCCGGTTGGCCCGAGCCCGACTGCCGCTGCGAGCGGTTCAGGGTCAGCGGGACCAGAAGATCGCCGATCTCGACGCGCGAAGGGATTCGGCCCTGGCCACGATCGAGGCGGACTTCCGCTCCGCGGTGGCCGATGCCCAAGGCCGATTGGAGAGCAACGAGGCGCAACGGCGCGATATCGAGGCGCGCTTTGAGCCGGCGATTCGCAAGTCCACCGAGCAGGCCGACGCAGAGATCGCCCGGATCGACGCCGAGATCCAGCGCTTGTGGCGCAGCCTCAACAACAAGATCAAGCCGGAATCGCACAAGATGCAGTACCCCGTCTACCGCAAGGCCAAATCCAGCGGATACCACGATGGAGCCGACCCCAGCCCGGACCGCCAGAACACCCAGCTCCAGCGGTTCCTCAACTCGCTCAGCGATCAGGAGAAGATGCTGCTGGCCCGGCTGAGCCAGACAATGCCCGAGCAGCAGTTCGGCCGATTGTTGGAGGCGGTGGCCGAGCAGCCCCCCGGATCGCGACTCCTGTTCCTGCTCCACTTTATGACGGGACATTGACGGACCATCACGGATCCGCTCGAAAGGAAGCGCACGATGCGTTGGATGGACAGATGGTCTTGCATGCGGCAGTGGATGTACCCCGCCGTCTTCCGCATTGATGGCGGGCCGGCAACGGCCTGGTCCCGGACGGCGGCGGACGTATTGGCCGCCCTGGAGCCGCCCAGCGACGGTCCGGATCCGGACGGACCGCCCCCTCCGCCGCCACCCGCCGGGATTCCCGACGATCTGGCGGTGTGCCTGGGCAATGCCCACTTCTGGATCGCCCGCCAGGTCCGCCAGATAGAAAGCGAAGGCCTGGAAAGCAAGGAAACCCGCATGATCAAACGCTACCTTCAGCGGCTCGACAAGGCCATGGGCGACAATGACATTCGTTGTATCGACGTGGAGGGCCAGGCGGTCGACGAGGGCCGCCGCGACTTCGAGCCGCTCGGCGAGGCCGAGGTGCGGCCCGGCCTGCGCCACCGAACGGTTATCCGCTGCGAGCGGCCGGCGATCCTCATCGGCCCCCGGCTCGTGCAAACCGCACGGGGCACCGTGGCCTGCCCGGCCTGATGTTCGCACCGGATGCAAGAAAGTAAGAACGGGAGACAATCATGGCGAAAGTATTCGTTCCCTGTGCCATCGACCACGGCACGACCAACTCCAGCATCGCGGTCATGGAGACCGGGGGCCCGCGGGTCATCAAACCCGATGGGGTCAATGACGTCATGCCCTCGGCGGTCTATTACAGCCATCGAGGCCGCAAGCTGATCGGCCACGCCGCGGCCAAGGCCATGCTCATCGATCCCGGCGGGGGAGTCGGCCACACCGGCTACAAGACCCGCATGGGTCATGATGACCGGTATGCCTTTCCCGGCGGGCGCGTGCTGACGGTGCCCCAAATGGGCGCGGAGATCCTCGGCACCCTGCTGCAGGCCTACCGCGACGAGGGCAGCCCGGACTACAAGGCCGCCGTCATCACCGTTCCGGCCATATTCGGGTATGCCGCCTGCGAGGCGACGCTCGAGGCGGCTCGGCTGGCCGGCCTTGTGTTCACACGAACCCTCATGGAGCCGGTGGCCGCGGCCCTGGCCTATGGTTTCGGTGTTCAGGAGCAGAACGCCAAGTGGATGATCTTCGATCTGGGCGGCGGCACCTTGGATGTCTGCCTGCTCCTCATCAACAATGGGCGTTGCGCCGTGCTGCCCGAAGGCAACGCCGGCGACCCCAACCTGGGCGGTCGGAAGTTCGACCGGGAGCTGATGGACTTTGTCCTGGGCCCGCGAAGAAGGGACAGCAAATACCAGTTCAAGATGGACAAATACAAAAGCTACGATCCGGACTACTGTCCACTGCGGGCGCAGTACGCCCTGGAGGATTTCTCGGAGGAAACCCATAAGGCCGCCTGGGGCGCCCTGCTCATGGCCGTCGAAGAGGCCAAGATCGCCTTGTCCGTGGAAGCCGACACCGTCATCGCGTGTCCCGCTCCCTTCGAGGACGCCGATGGCAAAGTCGTCAAGGTGGAGTTCCCCATCTCGCGAAAGACCTACGAGCGGCTCATCGCCTCCGACGCCGAACGGGCCGTCCAGACCTGTCAGGACCTGCTCCGGCGAAACCGCCTCAAGCCCTCCGAGATCCAGCGTGTCATCCTCATCGGCGGACCGAGCAAAACGCCTTACATCCAGCAGGTCCTCAGCGACCGCCTGGGCATCCCCCTGGCCGCGGATATCGACCCCATGACCGCCGTCGCCCTGGGCGCGGCGATCTTCGCCAACACCGTGGAGATTCCGGTGGACGTGGTGAGCAAGGCCGGCATCGAAGTGCCCGTCGAGGAGGTCGATTTCGGCCTGGAGTACGAATCCTACTCCAGTGAGCCCATTTGCAGCGTGACGGGCATGATCCGCGACACCGACCGCGACCTGGACGGCTGGACGGTGGAGATCAATCGCATCGACGGTCTGTGGTCCAGCGGTCGCCAGCCCCTCGACGCCTCCGGCCTGTTCGAGATCGACGTCACGCTCATCCAGGACGCCGGGCCCGCCTTGTCCCAGTTCGAAACGCGGATACTGGATCGCGATGGCCGTGTCGTCGTCAAGCGAAATGAACCCAAGATCTGGTTTCCTCAGCCGAAGGTCGATGCGGTTCTGCCGTTGGACCTGATGATCGGCCTTTTCGGCAACGAAACGACCCTGCTGCTCAAGCAGGGGATCCGCCTGCCGGCGGAGAGTAAGCCGCAGGAGTTCTTCACCACCGGGCCCTTGCGGGTGGGCCGCGAGGACGACCTGCTCATCATTCCCGTGCTCGAAGGGGTCGAGCACTTTCTCGGCGAAGTAGACCCCCATGCCGACGCCAATGTCAAGGTCGGCGAGCTTCTCGTCCGTGGAACGGACGTCTCCGAAGACGTGCCGCAAGGGGCGCCCGTGGAGGTGACCCTGCGGCGCGACGAAGATCGTCATTGCACCGTTCGCGCCTCGATCGCCCTCACGGGGGATGAGTTTGAGGCCACGTTCGAGGCCCGCTGTGAGGATCCGCCGGCCGAAACGATGGCCGAGAGCTTCGACGGGCAGCGCCGGCGGTTGGACGCCGTCCGCAAGCTCAACGAGGAATACCCCTTGCCCGCCGTCACCGAGGGCCTGGAGCGGCTCGAACGGCAGGATGTGATCCACCAGATCGAAGAGAACCTGGAACGCACCCGCGAGGGCGATCGCGAATGCCGCTCCCGCTGCCACCGCGACATGCTCCGCCTCAGCGGCACGCTCTACTGCCTCCACGAGCGCCAGACCGAGGCCCGGTTGCGCCGCCTCATCAAGATGCTCAACGGCAAGCTCGAAGGCAGCGAGGCCGAACAACTCCGGCGGGTCGAGAACGAGCTGCAACCGGCCCTGGACGCCGACGATAAGAAGACCCTGCGCACCATCGAGACCACGCTCGACCAGCTCTACTATGCCGTCCGTCTGCGGCCGTTCATGGAGCTTCTGAACGATCTGAGCCGGTTTCCTGATCAGTTCCGCGGCACCCAGGTCCAGGGCGGCGCCTACCACCACGCCTGCAAGGTGGCCCGGGAACTCGTCGACAAGGACAACGGCGGCGAGGAGCTCACGGATGAGGACCTGGACAACGCCCGACAGGCCAAGGATGAGTTGTGGCGCCATTGGGGCAAGGAGTTCATCGAGTGGCTGCCCCAGGGCGGCTCCAAACGGGTACCCGGCCAAGGCCAGAAAATCGAGCTCAAGCAGGATTGACGCGGATGAGGACGCAACGGCCGAGAGGGCCTGAATCTTCTGTCACGGAGTGATGCGATGACGACCCCCGACCCCGAACAGCTTATCAGGATGGCCGCCGGACTGGCCGCCAGGGGCGACTACGAGGCGGCGCAAGCGGTGCTGGACAAGGTCCCACCGGGGCCGGACACCCCGTCGGCCGACCGCCTGCGGGCCAAGATCGCCGCCCAGCAAGGACAGGTCGACCGCGCCACCGGCCTGTGGCGCCAGGTCCTTCAGGCGGACCCCGACGACGCCGAGGCCCAACAGGCCCTGCATCTGTTGGAAAAGATGGCCAACCGGCGTGCCCCGGACCTTTTCCTCCGGGCCAGGCTCTACTACACCCTCCTGCTGTCGGTGATTCTCGTGCTTCTCGTCGCCGTGGCCGGATTGGGCTGGAATGCGTGGACCGGCACCGCTCATCCCGAACCCACTCAGGCCGCGGCCGAACCAGAGGAGTCGTTGACCCCTCTCACCAAGGCCATTGAGGCCCTCCAAGCGAGCCAGGGCGAAGACGCACGCCTGTTGGCCGGTCGAATCACCGAGCTGCAAAACGAGCTATCGGCCCTGGCCGCGCGGCCGCCGGCCGAACCGCCGCAACTGACCGAACGGCTGGACACGCTGACGGCTTCCCACCAACAGCGCGACCAGGCCCTGCGGCGGACCGCCGAGGCGCTCGCGCAGCGCATGGAATCGCTCGACCAAGCCGTCGTGCGACTGGATGAACGGGTGCGGGCCGAACACGCCGAATGGCCCGCGCGCCTGGAGGCGCTCCGCCCTGCCGACACCGCCCTGGAGCAGCGGCTCCAAGAAGAGCTTGACCACATCAACCAGGGCCTGTCGCTCCTGTTGGCCGGCACCCTCTCACAGCAGATGCGTGAATTGACCACCGCCTACCAGGCCCTGGAGAGGAAGTTCTGGTGGCGAAGCGAACGGGAAAAACAGGCCGCCCTGGCGCGTCTCGACCACCTGCGGGACACGGTGGACACGCTCGTGCGGCGACTGGAGCAACCGTGATGTGGGGCGTGGCGACGGGCATGACCGTGGTCGCGAAGGCGACGGGGCAAGCCCGAGCCTGAACGAACAAGGCCGGTCCGCGAAGGCCGGATAAACAGAAACCCCTTCTGATTCGAGGTGACGTATGGAATGGTTTGAGGAGTTGTCCGCCGAGGAGCGCATGAGCGCGTTGAAAAACGTCGCCGCGATGATGGCCGCGGACGGCAAGATCGAGGAGTCCGAAAAGCAACTGCTGGCCGGCATCTGCAGCCGGCTCGGCGTGACCGCCAAGGATGTCGAGGCCGTATTCCGCAACCCGGCGCAATACGCGTTTGTCGTTCCGCGCAGCGACAAGGAGAAGGTCTTCCAGCTCGTCGACAGCGTCTTCATGATGATCGTCGATGGGAACATCGACGCAAACGAAATGGAACTGTGTCTGCGACTGGCCCAGGCACTGGGCTTCAATCCGGCCATCGTGCCCAAAGTGATAGCCGCGATCGTCGAGGCGATCGAACAGGGCCACAACCGCGGCAAGATCGGTGATCTGACGGCCAGTCTGCTCCAGGGCAACCGACTGTGACAGGCCCGATCAACACGCCGGATCGTCCGTCCCGGTCGCCGCGCCGGGGCGGCGCATCCCGCGTGGGGCGGCGCACCCGGCGAGGTTGAGTCTAAAGCTCCCGTTGGACCGATTGCCCACGCTGGTCGCGCACCTCAACAGTGAACGGCATGCTGATCGTCTGGTTCACCCGGGTCTTCGTAAACGGTGTTCCGTGCAGGCGCCCATCCTCATCCAGCGTCAGGCCATCGGGCAGTTCCCCGGCCACCACGCGCCACCGATAGGGCCCCACGCCCCCCGCGCACGCCAACTGCACCGAGTACTCGCACGAGGCCCGCGCGTTGGGAATCGACTGGCTCAGAATCTCCAGCGGCTGATCCTGCGCGGGTCGATACCGTCGGACCAGGCGCGCCAGCCAGAGGATGATCGCCAGGGCCAGGGCCAGCCCCACGGCCGCTAGCACAAACCGCCACAGCGGCACCATCCGCCGGATCCGCAGCACCACCGTCTGTTCGGCCCGCTGGCCGGTGGCGTCGGTCACGTACAGGGTCAACCCGAAATCCCCGCTGGCCGCGGCCGACCCGGTCAATCGACCGTCCTGGATCGACAGCCCCTCCGGCAGACCCCCATCGACGCTCCACCGATAAGGCCGGGCCCCGCCGTCGCAGGACAGCGCCACCTCGGTCGGCCGGCCGACAAGCCAGAGCGGCAATGCCGTCGTCGTCACCACCAGCTTCTGAACGTTCTGTGAGGTCAATACTTCCACGCTTAGCGACCGCGCTTCGGCCGGCCCCGTGCCTTCCGCGTCGGCCACGGACACGGTAAACGCGTGCACCCCGGCCGTCTTCGGTGTACCGACGATCACGCCGGTCTGCCGGTTGAGCGTCAGGCCTTCCGGCAGATCGCCATCGGCGATGCGCCATTGATAAGGCGGATAGCCCCCCGTCGCCGACAACGCGCAGTGATAGGCCGACCCCACCCGGGCCAGGTGCGTTTGCTCGGTCAGAATCGAGACGGGCGTCACCGCCGGATGAATCGTCAACGCATAGCCCGCCCGCGCCCGCTCGGTGTGGCTGTCCGTGACCTGCACCTGGACCGGGAACACGCCAGCGGTCTGCGGTGTGCCATCGAGGATGCCCTCCTCGTCGGACAGCACCACTCCCGGGATGTCCGTGCTGCCCTGGAACGACCACGCATAAGGCGCAACGCCCCCCTCCACCGCAATCGCCAGCGCATAGGCCTGCCCCACCCGCCCCTCCGGCAGGGTCTCGGTCCGCAGTCGAAGCGGAGGCGGCGCCGGTCCCGGCGGCGAGACCACCTCCAGATTCATCGCCGGACTCTCGGCCGTCGTGCCCTGCTTGTCCGTCACCCGCCAAGCCAGCGAGCACGACCCCAGATCGCTCAGCGCCGGCGTCCCGCCGAATCGCAGCCCGCCGCCCTCCGCGCGCAGCCACGAGGGGCACTCCCCCACCGCCGACCACCGATAGGGGCCCACGCCTCCCTCCGCCGCGGGATACACAATGTACGGGCGCTCGGCCACCGCCGCGGGCAGCGCATCGGTCAGCACCTTCAGCGGCTGCGGGGGTGGGTAAATCTCCGAGACGTCCAACGTAAACCGACGCGAGGCCCGTTCACCCCGTGCCGTGGCAACCGCGACCTCAAACGCAAACGTCCCCAACGCCAAAGGCGCCCCCGCAAAACGTCCCTCCCGATGCAGCGACAGGCCCGCCGGCAGCGCGCCATCCGTAACCGACCACGCGTAAGGCGGCTGGCCCCCCTCGGCCGCCAGGCTCATGGGGTACGCCTGCCCCCGGTACGCGTCCGGCAGCTCCGGCTCGGTCATGATCCGAAGCGCCAGCAGGTTCACCGGCTTGTCGCGGTATACCGTCAGGGCGTACCGGCGCTGGTCCTCCTTGAGCCGGTTGGGATCGCCCTCCAAAGCCGTCTCGCAAATGACCGTAAACTCGTACTGCCTTACCTCCGCCGCCCCCGGCTCCGGCGGCACGGCACCCCACAGCTTGCCCGTCTCGGGCTCCAGGGCCAGGCCCTCGGGACGATGGCCCTCTCCAAACCGCCAGCGGAACTTGCCCATGCCCTCCCGCGCGCCCAGCCACGTCACGTAGTCCATGTTGTCATAGGCCGGGGGCAACTCCTCCGTCATGATCTCCGGCGGGCTGAACACCATCTCGCCGATCAGCATCATGGCCAGGACCAGCAGAAAGGCCAGTCCGCCGATCGTGTTGGCCAGCACGTCTAAAAACGACGTGCTGAACATCGCGATGGATTGGGTTCTCTTCTTCGCCATGCACGCGCCCTAGGCCTCATCGCCGTCCTGCGACCGGTCCGGAAACCGCGTGGCCAACTGGCTCACCGCATCCCGGATATCCGTCAGCAGAGCCCGCAGGGCCTCCCGGTCTTCGTCCGTGAGCCGCTCCTCCACGGTGCCGCGCAGCCGATCCATCGCCGGCTCCAACCTTGAGCCCCAATGATCCAACCGCTCGCCCATCGCCCCCGCAAGCAACGCCGGCAAGCGCTCCCGAATCACGTTCACCAGCTCGGCGCGGTTGCCGTTCATCGCCGTCTGCAACGTGCTCGTCGCCTTCTCCAGGGCCGCGATCAGCTCCTTGTTCTCCCGGTTGTCCTCCTCAAACAGGGCGCACACCCCGTCCAGGCAGAGCATGTTGATCTTCTCCAGCGTGTGCTCCTCCTGCTTGAGCATCCACGACATGTACAGCACCGCGAAGACGCTCAACGCCAACGCCAGCAGCGTCGTGTCGAACGCCGTCCCCAACGCCTGCGTCACCGCCGGCAGGTGCTCCTTCACCCGGTTGAAGCTCTCGGCCGTCTGAATGATCTGCGCAAAACCCGCCAGCCCCCGACCGATCCCCAAAACCGTGCCGATGAACCCCAGGGTGGGGATCAGCCAGATCAGGTACCGTATGCCCGCGTAGCTCGTCTCCAGCTCCCCGGCCATCATCTCTGCCCGCGCCCGAAAGTAATCATCCAGCTCGGCCGTGCTCTGCGCGTTCCGCAGCCGGTCCAGGCCCCCGATAATCGTCGCGAACGTCTGGGTGTCCTGCAGGTCCGCGTGTGCGTCGGTGACAAACCGCTGCCGCACCTCGCCCGCGCCCGTCCAGTTCCGGCGATACCCGAACTCCGGATCCTCCAGGATCCGCCGGGCCGCCTCATAGGCCCGCCTCTCCTGACGGCATCGAAGATGCTTGATGACCAGGGCACAGATCGTGATCCAGAAACACGCCGTCGTCAGATACTGGATCGGCCCGCGTCCGAAGAAGAGGATGCGCATGTAATGATCGCTGCGGGTCAGCAGATGAACGACCGCAAACGTCGCCGGTGTCGCGGCCAGACCCAGGAGCAAGGCGGCCAGCGTATCGCGGCGACCCATTCTTTGAAACGTGGTGATCTGCATGTTCAAGGACCCTTACCCACGAGGGATTACGTGGCTCGACGATCCGCACCGATTCACCGCGTGCGGCTCCATCACGGATTGTCCTGCCATCCAACGAACCGGCGGCGCGACAGGGCCGGCGACGTGACAATGAAGCGGGCATCTCCGACCTGCAGGCTGGAAGGCAGTATACGCCGGAGGCGCCCTCCCGACAAAGCCTTTTCCCGTACCGCTGCACGCTTTGGAAGCCGTACCCGGCCCCCCGGATTCCCGGAATTGGCCCCGCGAGAACCCCGCCGCCGAGGCGTATCATTAACGGCCTGAACCGACCGTCTTTGGACAGGGACTATCCAGGCCGATAAAAGGCCCCGACTGGGCCGACCGGCGGGGGGTGTCCCCGTGGTCTATCCGCGCGATATGAACCGGGTCCAGAACGATGGGCGCCATGGACAAACGATATGTGTAAAGCCGTGCCGTGGATACCAACCCGCCCGGACGCTCGGCGTCACGCCCCATGCGGCCAGGGTGGAATTCGCTTCCCCCGTCGCCCGCCGCTGCCTATAATGCGCCCGGTTGATCGTGCCGTTGCCCTCAGACCCATGACGCCGCACGTCGTCCGGAAGGCAGAGACTCTCGTGAACGACAGGAGCGAACTTCAACTGATTGAAGCCGCCCGCACCGGCGACCGAGACGCCTTCAATCGCCTTGTCCAATCCTACCACAAGCCTCTCGTGGGCTTCATCCGGGGCAAGGGGGTGCGGGATTCGGATTGTGAGGATGTGGCCCAGGAAGTCTGGACACGGGTATGGCAAAAGATTCATGCCGCGCCCGCCGAGGGCGGCTACGATCCCGAAAAGGGCGGCTTCTACACCTGGGTGGCCTATTGTTTTGCGCGATACCGCATCCGGGACTGGCGGGCCCGCGACGGAGCACAGCAGGTCGTCGCGGCGGACGATCCACGCGTGAAAGAACCGGTGCAACCGGCCTTTGACCCGACGCACGCTGAGCAGCTCCGCCGGCGGCTGGCGGCCTTCGCGGAACTGCTGCGCCTCACGTTCCGCTGCGGTGGATATCCTCACGAACAACTGGCGTTCGGCTTCACGAAATTGATCTACGGCAGCCGCAGCCGTCGCGCCGTGGAGGGCCTGCCGCGGTACGTCAGCCGCCGCCATGGCGCCGAGCCGCTGGAGCACCTGACCCAGACATTTGTCGATCAGTATGCAAGCGTTTCCGAATTCGACGGCCCCGCGTTATCGGAACTGCTGCCGGCCTGTGTCCAGCCCGTGCGATTGCGATGTGCCTTGACGGTGAGCCGGCTCATCCGCCCGCTGCCGAAACACCTGCATCCGATCAAGGATGAATGCACCGCTCGCACCTGCCTGCGGCAGTACTACGTCGGCGATCCCGACGTCAAGGGAGCAAACACCACGCATCCGATCACGCACTGGTGCCACCGGGTGTCCCAGAAGATCCGCCGCGTCCTGGGTGTGGACGCGGACGCCGACCCGCAAGAGATACTCGAAGAGTTGGCCGGGCGAACCGATGCCGCGTCGCCGAACGGCCGCGTGTGTCGACAATGCAAACTCCGGTCCGTCCCTCCGTGTGAAGCGGGCGTTCGGCAGACCTGAGGACTCGTCCATGACGCATCCCGATCACGAGATGTTGCTGCGATACGTCGTCGAAGACGTGACCGACGCCGAGCAGCTCCGGCTCGATACCCACCTGGCCGACTGCGACGCCTGTGTCGAGCGCCTGCGCGCCTTGCGTTATCTCCAGGAGAACTTCACCCCCCTGTGGGAGTCCTGGACCGCCGCCGAACACGGGCGCCTTTACCGCCAGTGGCAATGGCTGGTTGTGCTCCAACAGCTCGCCGGGCAAAGCCCCTCTCTGGCCGGGCGACTGCGCCAATGGGCCGAGGCCCTCAAGGAGGGCGCCGAGATCACCTTCAAGCTCCTGATCGACCAGTCCCGCAGAATCGCGTCGGTAGCGTGTGGGGTGTTGCCCGCCGAGTGCGAATTCGCCCTGTGCCCGGCGTATCGAGGCGTCGGATCGCCGGAGGAACAAAAGCAACTGGATACCCATCTGCAAAGGAGCAGCGAGTGTCTGGCCGAGGACCGGCCCGATGAGGCCGTCGCGGAATTGCTCGAGGCGGTCAAGATCGACGCCCGCCGTCCCCAATCCGCCACGCTGGAGGTCTCTCAAGAAGGTCGACGCATACTCCAAACGGCGGTGGATGGGCGGTCCGGCCGCGTCTGGGTCCGGTACTGGCCCGCCGAGCCGCATCTCGCGCCCGCCTTGGCCGTCTTGATCCCCCGCGGACGCCAGGCCGTGCCCCTGGCCGCCGAGTTCAAGGCCGTCCCCGAGGACACGTACCTGCTGGCGGAGTTCCAAAACGTTCCCGACGGTCCCTACGCGCTTCGGATCGGCCCCCTTGTGGCGGGGTCGGAAGAATGAACGATGGCACGCGTGGCGATCACGGACCTTCCTCGGACTCGGTGACCCACCCATGCCGGCGGCCCCGACGACGCCGTTTGCAGGAAAAGCAACCCACGAAAGGAGAATGAATCGTGCAGGAGTCCCTGGGAGTCAACCTGGCCTGGAGTCTGGCGTGCCTGGAGGCCGCATCCGCCGCGCAGGAGAGTATCGAACCCGAACATTTCCTCGCCGCGCTGGCCAAGCTGGCCGGCGTGCCCCTCGACGACCTCGACGCCGAAGAGCGGCTGAGCCTCTCGGACCGTAAACGCCTCCGAACGGAATTGATGCTCGTCCACGAGGCGTTCCGCGCGATCCGCCTCGACCCGGACGCCTTGCGCCGCGACCTCCACGACAAATTCGGAATGGGCCGCGTGAAACCCAAGGAAGGCGCCGCCATGCACCGCTCCCCACGAACGCGGGCCCTCTTCGAGCAGGCCAAGTCCATGGCCCAGACAGGCGGGTTCACCGAGTCCAACCTCGGCCACCTGCTTGTGGCGATCCTGCTCGAAGGCGACAGCCCCGGCGGCCGCCTCCTCGCGGATAAAGGCGTGGACGTGCAGGCCCTGCAAAAGCGCATCGAGGAAGGCCTCGCCGCACTGCGACAACGCCCCGAGCCCGCCGCGCCCGCGTCCGCCCCGGCCACACGTGCCCGCACCCCCTTCCTCGATACCTTTGGCATCGACCTGACCGAGCAGGCCCGCGCGGGCCGACTGGGCCCGATCTTCGGCCGTCGAAAAGAGATCCTCCAGGTCATCCGAACCCTCGCCCGGAAAACCAAGAACAACCCCGTCCTGGTGGGCGATGCCGGCGTCGGCAAGACCGCGATCGTCGAGGCCCTGGCCATCCGAAGCGTCGAGGGCAAGGACCCGCAGGTCCTGGGGGGCCGGCGGATCGTCGCCCTGAGCATGGCCGCCCTCGTCGCCGGCGCCAAGTATCGCGGGCAGTTCGAGGAACGCATCATCGGACTGGTCCAGGAATGCGCCCGACACGAGGAGGTCCTCCTTTTCATTGATGAGCTCCACACCGTCATCGGCGCCGGCGGCGCCGAAGGCGGCATGGACGTCGCCAACGTGCTCAAGCCCGCCCTGGCGCGGGGCGAGGTCCGATGCATCGGAGCCACCACCCTCGAAGAATACCATCGCTACGTGGAATCCGACCCCGCCCTGGAAAGGCGCTTCGAGCGGGTCTACATCCCGGAGCCCACCCGCGATGAAACCTTGAAGATCCTCCAGGGCCTGCGCCCGCGACTCCAGGACCACCATGGCGTAGTCATCACCGATGCGGCCCTGGTCGCCGCCGTGGATCTCTCGATGCGATTTGACCGCGATCGGCGACTGCCCGACAAGGCCATCGACCTGCTCGATCTGGCCGGGGCCCGCGTGCAGGTCCCTTACCTCAGCGCCCTGTTGCGCCCCGATGAGCTGCACGGCGAGCAAGCCCGCACCGCCCAAACCGAGCCTGGACCGGCCCAGGTGAACGAGCACTGCATCACCCAGGCCCTCGCCGAGCGGCTCAACGTCCCCACCGACGTAATCGCCGGTCACCTGGAGCCGGCGGCCGAGAACCGCCTGGCGGAAATGAACGCCTTTCTCAAAACGCGGGTCGTGGGGCAGGACGCCGCCATCGACCAGGTGTGTCATCGGCTTCTGGTAGCCTGGGCCGGATTCAAGGAGCGGCGGGGGCCCCTCGGCGTTTTCCTCTTTCTCGGGCCCACCGGCGTCGGCAAGACCGAGCTGGCCCGCGCCTTGGCCGTCTTCCTGTTCGGATCCGACCAAAGCATCATCCGGCTCGACATGTCCGAGTACATGGAGCCGCACAGCGTTGCCCGGCTGGTCGGCTCGCCCCCCGGCTACGTGGGATACGAAGAGGATGGCCAGCTCACCGGACCGCTTCGCAGCCGGCCGTATTCGGTGGTCCTCCTGGACGAAATCGAGAAGGCCCACCCCCGCATCTTCGACGTCTTCCTGCAAGTGTTCGACGAGGGCCGCCTGACCGACGCCAGGGGCCGCACCGCCGACGCCCGGCACGCCGTCTTCATCATGACCTCCAATATCCCCGCCGAACAGGCCGGCCAGGGCTTCGGCTTTCACCCGGCGCCGGAGGGCGGGCCCGGGCAGCCCGCCGAACCGGCCATGCAGCAGCATTTTCGAAAGGAGTTCCTCAACCGCATCGACGAGCAGATACTCTTTCAGACCCTCGGTCCGGCCGAGGTGAAGAGCATCCTTCGCCGCAGGCTTGACGAGATCGGCACCGCCGCCGTGAAGAAGTACGGTCAATGCGTCTACTTCACCGAGACGGCCGTCGAGCGGATCGCCGACCAAGGCTATAGTCGAGACTACGGCGTCCGCAACCTGGACCGGACCCTGGAGCATCTCGTCGAGGCACCGCTGGCCACCCTGGTGGCCTCGGGAGCAGCCCGCTCCTGGCTGGGTATCGAGGTGACGGCCGGCGACCAAGACCTGATCTTCCAGCCCTACGAGGGAGGCACCCTGTGAGAGCAAGCGGCATCAAGCCGAAAGGTGACCGCACTGCCATCGGGTGTTGTCGCTCGAGTCACGCGCCGGCCTCCGCCGGGCGCATGTCGACACGGCGATCCGAAGCAAGGCCGATGTCGGTCTTGGAGGCGCGATGCGAGATGATGTCTGCAAACGGGGTCGCAACTTGAATGCCTGATGCTCAGCCCACCTCCAAAGCGATCATACTGGATGGGCCGAATCACGCCGAGCCCCGCCGACAGACCCTTGCCTCTGAGGACATCATCATCGGCCGCACCGACCTGCGCCACCCAAACCCACATGTCCACCTCGACCTGAACCGTGACCCCCGCGTCAGCCATCGTCACGCCCGCGTCTGGCGCTCGGCGGCCACGTGGTATATCGAGGACCTTCAGAGCAAAAACGGGACCTTCCTCGACGGACGCCCCGTGCGAGAGCCCGTCGAGTTTTGGCCGGGCGCCCCCGTTCAAACAGGCGATACCACGTGGACCCTCGTCCCGCCGGATTGGCTCTTCGTGCATGCCGCCGGTGTCGTCGTCTCAGGCCCCTGCGCCGCATCCATCAATTACGCCACTTGGCATTGCGACCTGCCGTGGGTCGGCCCGCTGAAGGCCTGGAATCTTCAAGACCGATCCTCCCGCGCCTTGCGTCTGCGGCTGCATCTGCCGGAATTCAGCGACCCCTGCTTCGTCAACGTGCCCGCCCTCGATCCACGGGGGCATGCTTGCCTCCCCGCGCCGCGCCTCCGCCTCAATGGCGAAGCCCTCAAGATGAAGTCCGCCTCGGAGCGGGCGACTCTCACGGTTTTCGTCGACGGCAAACAGGACCCCGACGCATCCGTGCAAACGACGGTTCTTCCCTCGCGATCATGGTCGTATGCCCCAGCGGACCTGGTCACCCTGGCCGCGTTCGTCTGGCCCGATCACGCTGTCGTTCAGCGAATCGTGCATCAGGCCCACGCGGCCCTTCCCGACTCGTCCGCCGCCGCTTCGCTCGGCGCATTGGTTCAATCCGGAGCCACTGATGCCGAGACCCGCGCCTGCCGGGCCCTTTACGACTATCTCCGGGATGCCTGCGACGTGCAGTGGCGCCCCCCTCATGACCGCACCGGCTATCAGATCATCCGCACACCGGATGAAATCGTCGCCGCCTCGCCGTCGGCACAACCGATAGAGGCGACCTGCGTCGATCTGGCGGTCCTGCTGGCCGCATGCCTTGAGAACCTCCGTCTCTGGCCGGTCATCGTCCTCACCGGCCCGCGCTTTGATCTGCCACAACACGCGTTTGCGGGCTGTTGGACCGGCTCACTGCCGCATGGCCGGCCCGTGATCCGCGACCGACGATTCCTTCGCGAGCAGGTCGAACGCGGCCGGCTGCTCCTGGTCGAATGCACGGCCCTGGCTCGCCGGCCCGGGGCCGCCGGCAAGCGCACCTTCGCCGAGGCCGTGACCTCCGCCGCGGAGCAACTGGCCACGGAACCTTGGCTCTGCGCCGTGGATATCGGCTCGCTGCGCCCGCCCTACGGGTCCATCACGCCGCTGGATTGCCCCCTGGACGCCCCCGTCCGCCATGCCTATCACGCCGCGGAGGAATTCGCCCGCCGCAAACGCCGTCCCTACGTGGAAACGGCCTTCCTCTTGTACGGATGCCTGGCCGCGGGCGGCCGGGTTGTCACGTGGCTTCTCAACGAGGCCGGGCTCGAAGCAACCGATCTGATGAGCCGGATCGACCACCTGACAAAATCGGCGGCGGCGACATCACCCCCGACCACGACGCGTAGCTGCTGGCGCTGCCGCCAGGAGGCCCAGCGGTACGCGGCCGCCTGTGCCTCGGCCATGGTGCAGGAGCAACACCTCGTATGGGCCTTGCTGCTACGGGGTCCGGACAGCGGCAAGTTCCGGGCCCTGTGCCAGGGGCTGGGGATCGACACGGCTATCCTGTCGGATGTGATGGCCCGGCGATACCCCACACCCGACGCCTCACTGGGCTGGGGTGATTCTATCGGCACACTCTGAGCACTCGCGCGACCAATGAGCAATTACTGGCGCATCTCGGCCTGAAAGGCCCCCACCGCCGCCCGCAGCGCCCGCAAGGACCGGTGAAAAACCGTCCTGAAGACCTCCGGCGGCGAACAGAACATCTCGATGCTCGCCCACGTGTTGTCGCGAACCAGGAAGACCTTGGCGACCTTGGTCTGCGCCGTCGCCGTCAGCGCCGCCCGCTGGGCCTTCTCCCGCTCCAGCTCGCTCTCGATGGACCAGAAACCCGGATAGACCAGCCGGAAGAACTCCTCATCGTTCTCGTCCATGATGATCAAATACACCCCTCCCTCGTACTTGAACACCACGTCGCCTTCGTTGTCGATCTTCGGCGCGTAGCCCTCTTCACTGAGGAACTTCTGGTACATCTCCGCGCGATCCTGCTTGCTCATGGCACCTCTTCCTTTCGGTGTTTTCCCGGGATCGGAATCCGAGGAGTTCGAGCCCTCCCCGAACAACTTGTCCAAAAAACCCATTTATTTCCTCCTTTCAGGAGCCCGATGAAGACGAATTCGCCATCATGGCTCATGCAGGACCAGAGATTCCATGCCACTCTCGTGTCGGAACGCCGCTTCCTCAGACATGCTCCAATGTCCCTTTACGATAACGTGCACAGCGGGGCGGATGCAAGCAGAAAACCCCGCCTTGAGGGGGCGCGAAATCGTGGGGACCCGAGCCCACGCGAGGCGACTTTTTCGCAGGCGCAGCCGATTTCGGGGTAGGCGCACGGACGCAAGACCCTACAATGAAACCCCAGCCGGTCCGGAGGCGCCCATCGTGGGAAGCCGTCTCGGTCCGGGGGTTTGAGGTTTCGCCGTTGAAGGACCAGATCATGACGCACGCAACACGAAAAGCCCTGTGGATCGTCGCTGTGGCGATTCTCGTCACGACGATCGGGGCCGGATGTAACGAACGCGACACGGCTGACAAAGCAGACTCACCCGACACGACGACGGCCCCCGCTGACCGGACCGCCCCGCAGGGCCCCGACCAGACCGATGACCAGGCGCAAGCAGCGACCTCGTCCACACAGGCCGCCCCCGCCGAAGCGCCCCAACCACCGACGCAGGTGAAACTGGAGACCACCCAGGGCGACATCGTGATCCGTTTGGATAAGGCGATGGCCCCGATCACCTGCAAGAACTTCCTGCGCTACGTGAAGGACGGCTTCTACGACGGCACCATCTTCCACCGCGTCATCAAGGACTTCATGATCCAGGGCGGCGGCTTCACGGCCGACATGATGCCCAAATCCACCCACGAGCCGATCACCAACGAATCCAACAATGGCCTCAAGAACACCCGCGGCGCCGTGGCCATGGCGCGCACCCAGGACCTCCACAGCGCCACCAGCCAGTTCTTCATCAATCACCGTGACAATCCCAGCCTGGACGCCGGCGGGCCCTTCGGCGGCTATGCCGTCTTCGGCCACGTGGTCTCGGGGATGGACGTCGTCGACGCCATCGCCGTGCTGCCGACGAAGACCGTCGGCCGCTATCAGAACGTCCCCGTCGAGCCGGTCATTATCAAACGAGCCATCATTCTGGAGTAGGCATGAACCAAGACGGCACCCCGCCCCATGCCCCGCGCGTTCGACTCGAGACCAGCGCCGGCTCGATCGTCCTGGAGTTGGACCCCCAAGCCGCGCCGGTCACCTGTGAGAACTTCTTACGCTACGTCAACGAGGGCTTCTACGACGGCACCATCTTCCACCGCGTCATCAAGGACTTCATGGTCCAGGGCGGCGGGCTGACCTGCGACATGCAGCCCAAGGCCGCCCGCGAGCCGATCATCAACGAGGCCCGCAACGGCCTGTCCAACCGCCGCGGAACCGTCGCCATGGCCCGAACCAGCGATCCGAACAGCGCCACCAGCCAGTTCTTCATCAACCAGCGCGACAACACGTTCCTGGACGCCGCCGACGAGCAGAACCCCGGCTATACCGTGTTCGGCAAGGCCATCGAGGGGCTCGACGTCGTCGATACTATCGCTTCCGTGCCCACAACCTCCAAGGGACCCTACGAGGACGTGCCCATCGAGCCGGTGGTCATCCAACGGGCGCAAGTCATTGAGTAGTTGCGGGTTGCAGAAAAACCGAACGCCTTGGCCGGGGGAGAGGGATGCCCACGCTTCCCCAGTGACCGGGTAGGATTTGCTTGTTGATGAACAACGCCGATCAGATCATCCGACTCCTTGGCATGCGCCCATTGCCTCAGGAAGGCGGCTTCTTCGTCGAAACCTACCGTTCCGATGAAGCCCTCGCCCCCGGCGCCCTGCCGGCTCGCTATGGCTCCGAGCGAGCCCTGTCCACGGGCATCCTTTACCTGCTCCGAGCCCGGGATCGCTCGCGGCTGCACCGCCTTGCCAGCGATGAAATCTGGCATTTTCACCTGGGCGACCCGCTCGAGATGCTCCTCCTGGCCCCGGACGGCACCGGCCGCCACATCGTGTTGGGCCCGCGGATCGACCTCGGTCAACGGGTGCAGGTCGTCGTCCCCCGCGGCACCTGGCAGGGGGCCCGCGTCCTACCCCCCGGCCGCTGGACCCTGATGGGCACCACCGTCGCCCCCGGCTTCGATCCCGCCGACTTCGAGATCGCCGACGCCGGGCGCCTGCTCGAACGCTACCCCGACTACGCCGAGCACATCCGCCGCCTTGCCTGACCGACTCCAAGGCGGATTTTGCCGTGCAATTTCACCTCCCCCTTCGTTATAATCGTCATGGGCGAAGGAGTGAGGATGCGTTCAGAACCCGGGCCCGCGGTGTGACGAATGGATAGTCCCGCACAGAAAACGAAAAAAGTTTCGGACGCCGAACTGCTGCAACGGTACCGGCAGGGCGAGGAAAGTGCGTTTCGGGAGATAGTAAACAGGTATAAAAACTCTCTTTATGCCTTTCTGCGGCGATTCCTCAACCAACAGGAGCTCGTCGAAGACGTTTTCCAGGAGACCTTTCTGCAGTTGTACGCCAGCCGGGATTCCTTCGATACCGACCGCCCGCTGCGGCCCTGGCTGTTCACCATCGCCGCCAACAAAGCCAAGGACGCCCTGCGCAAGGGCCAGCGTCACAACGCCGTCAGCCTCGGCGCCATCGCCGAGGCCGGCGAGGCCACCGTCGACGACATCGTCAACCTCCTCCAGGCCCATAAAACCACCCCCGATCAGGAGTTCGATCGCAGCGAGACGGCCCGCCGCGTCCACGAAATTATCGGCCAAATGCCCGAAAACCTCCGCGCCATTCTGATCCTGGCGTACTTCGAGCAGTTTTCATACAAACAAATGGCCGACATCCTCAGTATACCTATTGGGACGGTTAAGAGCCGACTGCATACTGCTGTTTTGTACTTTGCCAAGAAGTGGAAAGCATCTCATAAAGTGGATGATGTATGAGCAGTTTAAGCAAGGCGCAGCAGGACCTCATCCTGGACTTTTACTTCCGCTGTGGTGACGACGAGAGCATTGCCGCCGGTCGTGACCTGATCGCCTCCAACCCCGAAGCCGCCCGCCTTTACGCCGATCTCGAACAAACCCTCACCGACCTGGACGAGCTCAAGTATGAGCCCTGTCCCGATAACCTGGTCGAGCTGACGGTCGCCCGTCTCAAGGCCGCGGCCGCCGGCCAGACCCGGCTTGCGGGCCTGCTGGCCGATCAGGAGCGGCAACCCGTCGCTGCACCCGCCGCACAACGCCGATGGTGGGCGCCGCTGCGGGTAGCCGCCATGGCCGCCCTCTTTTTGCTGATCACCGGCATCGGCGTACCCGTCCTGCGAAACCTTCGCTACAGTGCCTGGCAGACCGTCTGCCGGCAACACCTCAGTCGCCTCGGCGTCGCCATGGCTCAGTACGCCGGGGACTACGAGGGCTTTGTGCCCCATGAGCCCCTTGCCGCCGGCAGCCCCTGGTGGAAGGTCGGCTACCAGGGCCCTGAGAACCAATCCGTCACCCGCTCCTACTATAAGCTGATTCGCTTGGGTTACGTCCAGGGAGAGGACTTCACCTGTCCCGGTCAGGTGGACGTGCTGGTCGTGTCGGGCCCATCCGGCGGAGCGATTCATGATTTCCCCTCACGACGATACGTGAGTTACAGCTTCCCCTTGTATTGTGGCCAGAAACCCCAGGTGCGCATCAGCGACAAGACCATCGCCGCCGCCGACCGAAACCCCGTCTTCACCGGGTTGCCCAGCGATGGGATGGCCTTTGAGCGGGATGAGTTCGGTCAGATCGTCCTCACCGAACAGTTGCAGCGGATGCTCAGCCCCAACCACCGCGGCCAGGGCCAGAATGTCCTCTGGACCGATGGGTCGGTCCAGTTCCTCAAGGATCGCACCATTGGCGGGGACGACCTCTTCACGGTGATCGGTCGCACCTCTTACGTGGGCACCGAGGCCCCGTGTTCCAGGGACGACCGGTTCCTGGTGCCCTAACCGTCGGCGGGTGTCCGCCGGTCATGCGAGGAGCCCTTCAGACAACACGCGGCGTTGCGCCGCAAACGCTCCACCCCCGTCCACGTCACCGCCGAACCGGCGAACACGCGATCAAAGTCCGCCGGGCTCCACCGCGCCACCTCCGGCAGTGAAAGCCAACGCCGCTCCGGGTGAAAACCGAAATCCGTCCGCGTGCGCGCCGGCGCCCGCCGCGCGTAGGGGCACGCCTCCATGCAGCGCTCGCAGCGATACAACGCATCCCCCAGCCGACCCGACAACTCCGCATCGATCGGCCCATCGTGCTCGCCCGTCAAATAACTCACGCATCGCCGCGCGTCCAGTGTTCCGTCCGGTCGCAATGCCCCCGTCGGGCACGCGTCGATGCACAATCGGCAATCGCCGCAACCGCCCTCCGCCGGCGCATCGGGCTCCAGTGCGGCCGTCGTAACCAGCTCCCCCAGGAACACCTGCGGCCCGAACCGCGGATGGATCAGGAGGCGGTTCTTCCCGATGAACCCCAGCCCAGCCCGCTGGGCCAGCGCTCGCTCAGCCAGCGGCGCCGTATCCACGCACGCGCGAAAGCGATGCTCCTCCCGGCCGCCCATCGCCCGGCCCAGCCGCCGCAGACGCTCGCGGATGAACCCATGGTAGTCGTCATAGAGCCCATACACCGCCACGCGCCCGCACGGTTCGCCGTGTGTCGGCCGGCTCGGCACGGACGCCGGCTTATATGCCACCGCCACGCACACCACCGACCGCGCCCCGGCCAGCAACCGCCCTGGATCAAACCGCATCTCCACCCGCCGCGACAGATACTCCATCGACGCCGCGCAACCGGCCGCCAGCCAATCGCGAAAATGCTTTTCGTGCGCTGCCTCCAGCGGCAGGGCCGACGTGATCCCCGGCGCATCGAAGCCCAGCGAAAGCGCGGTCTCTTTGACTCGTGCGGCATCCAACACAACGATCACCGATCAAGGAAGGTTCGGTCAACCATGCGATACAACGGTGTCTCACGTCAGGCCTCGGCCGCCTGCAACCGACGCAACGTCCGCAACACCGGCCAATCGGTAAAGGCCAGAATGCACAAGACAAGCACATGGCCAATGAATGGCACAAAGACAAGCAGCCCCATCGCCCACGGAAAACCTGTCTTCTGAAAGATCAGACAGCACAAGACGGCCGAACCCAGAACCATCACCCCGACTACGAAGATCACGAGCCATTCTGCACCGCCGGGCATACCCATCGACAGGCCCTCCAATCGTTGAAACCTGCGTGAACGACTGGACGAAGCACAGTCTCCGTCCGTTAACACCCCAGAATACACCGACCCCGCCCCCTTGGCAATCGCAATCGTGAGCAAGACCTCGATGCGCCCACGTTACTCCAGGGTGTCATACGGTTGTGCAACGTCGCTCCGACGATCCCTCCGATCCCGGCTGCTTACAGACACGACCGCCCCCCCACCCCCTGTTCTGCGGGAGTCGGCCCCATTTCGGACCAGTGCCTCCGGCGAGTACGGTCGTTACGTCGAGCCGCCCTGCAACTGGCGCAACTGCTGCAGCGCGGGCCAGTCGCCGAACGCGAGAATACAGAGGATGATAATATTCCCAAACGGCACCAGGATGAGGAACCCCAGCGCCCACGGATAACCCGTTTTCGAAAAGATCCGGCAATACAGGAAGATGCTGAAGGCGAGAATGGCCAAGCCGACAAACACGGCGAACAGAACGAACAGCAATGCAAACACGGGCTCCGGACCGGGCGTATGCGACACTCGCATCATGGGGCTCCTTTCCATATAGAATACCGTTTCACTGTCGCCTCCAGCATAGACCCCGCCCCCCACCATCGCAAGCACAATTCCCCCGCGTCCGACCGCCCCGTGCGCCCTCACTCAGTGCCCTATTTGAGCTCGGCGACCAGTCGTCGGGTTGTGGAAGACTGACCCGCCTGGGCCCGTTTGAACGCCTCGGCTGCCGCGGCGTTTTGCCGCTTGAACAGCTCATTGCCCGCGACGACCTCCTCCAGCGCCCGGCTCTTCTCCCGGGCCCGGCGCAGCAGTTGCCCGATCCGCAGCCCCCACGCGCCGCCCAACACCCCGGCGATGCCGATGCCCAGCTCAAGGACCGCATCGGCCGTCTCCCACGCATCCGGCCGTTGCCGCGCCTCGGTCGTCGCCGTCGCCGCCAGCGCATGCGCCGAACCGGCCAGCACCTCCTCGGCCGTCGTCGCCGCTGGCAACTCCCGCGGCAGGCCGTAATCCGCCACGAACGCCCCGCTTTGCGTCGCCGCCAGCGCCGTCAAGCCCTCCAATGGCCAACCCGCCTCGGCGTCCTGCGCCGCATCCGCCGCCAACTGCGTCGTGCGATGGTGCATCCAGGCGTTGGCCTTCATCGCCTCCGACGGCGCCAACCGCAACGCATCACACCCGCCGCAACACAGCACCACGCACCACATCAACCATCCCCTCGACATCACATGCCTCCTTCCCCTTTACTCCACCAGCTCGTCCGACTCTGGCGCGTCAGCCTCGGGTCGGGCTTCGATCCCCTCGTCTGCATCACCGGGCTCGTGCTCACCGGCCAAGATGCTCAGCATCCGCGCCGCCACGTCCGGATCCAGCGGCGCCGGTGGCAGTGACTCCAAGGTTCCCGTCGCCCCGTCCGCCCGCTGCTGAAACGTCAGCACGTCCAGGCACGCCTTGCGGGCCGTCTCCGGCTTGTCGCCCGCCGTCAAGTCGATCAGCCGCGCCGCCGCCGTCGGCGAATATCGCGCGAGCAACAACTGCCATCGCCGCCGCGTCGAACACACGCGACACGCCAGTTCCTCCAGAAACGCCCGCTGCCCCAGCCACCGTCGATACGTTCGCTCCATGATCCCCAGCGCCTGCAGCACGGCCGCCTCGTCCCCATCGCCCGAAAACAGCGCATCCAGAAACTGCCGTTGCCGGCTCGTCAGCGAGCGTTTCATCGTTGCGTCTCCAATGAGCCCAGCCGCACCTCATGCGAGATGCTCGCGGCCTGCAACTGCTCGATCTTCCGCGCGACCTCTTTTTGCCGCTCGAGCAGCAGGCTCACGTCCCGCCCCAACAGGTCCAACTGCCGCTGCAGGTTCATCCAACTGCCCACGATCAACGCCCCCAGCAGGCCCACCTGCACCAGCACCGAGACGTTCAATTCCCGATTCAGTCGCCATCGCGGCTCCGCGGCCATCGCCGTCCCCCTTTCAGCCGTCAGTCTCGACGCAGCCGCCGCACACCACCCAGCCGCGTCACGTCCGCCACGCCGTCGTCCCCGGCGTCCAACGCCATCCGACATCGCTCGACGGCCTGGTCGAACAGCCCGCGATAATACACGCTCTTTTTCCACATCGTCTCGCCGTCCGTCGCCCGGCTGCCCAGCCGCGCATACAGCCCCGCCAGAATCCCCAGCACCGATGCCCGACGAAGCACGCCCGCGTCCACCAGGTCCTCCAGACCGAACTCGGCATCCGCCCGACCCGGACGCAGCCCGAACCGTTCCGTGAGCAACAGCATCATCTCCCACGCCTGCGGCTTATACGTGCACACCCGGTACGCCACGTAGCTGGCGTTCGCCGGCGGCGGCACGGGCGTCGGCGACCCGCCGCGGACCACCGACACCGTCAACTCCGTGGTGCTCACCCGTTCGATGATCTCGAACGGCCCGTTCACCGCGCCGCCCCCGCTTTGCAGGTGAATCACATCGCCGGCCTGCAACCCTGCCGCCTCGAAATCGGCCAGGGCCGAGGTAAACGAGGTTCCCGCGATCACGCCATCCGTTCCGACCGACAGCACCTGCGAGGCCAGGTGCAAATCCGCCTCGAACAGCTCCGGCTCATACCGCAACAGGTCCACATCCTGTGACAACGTGTCCATCACCGATCCCCCAACAGGTCCTCCACCGCCGCGGCGCCCGGGGCCGGGCGCGATCGACCGGGGCCGATCCGCCCGTCCCCTCGGCCACCTCCTCCAGACCGATTACGTCGTGCTCAGGGATTGAATTATCCCGTGGGCGGCCTCGTTCTTCAGATCCAGCGTGTACTCGCCGATCAACTGGCCGCACTCGTAGTCGCCCCCGCTGGCCAGCGGCTTGAAGTGGAAGCTCCGTCCCGCCAGCGGCAGCACCCGCACCCGCGACGAATCCAGCAGCAGCACCACGTCCTGCGGCACCCACCGCGTCAGCACCACACGGCACACGCCGAAGTCGCTCTCGTACAGCCCCACCACGTCACGGTACGCCGTGTCCTGCGGGCCGTACGCCCGCGTCGTGCCGATGAACGCGTTGATCCGTCGCTTCTGCGCGCCGCCGACCACGATCAGGTCCACCGACCCGCTGCTCGACTCCCAGATCCGCCGCAGCGCCCAGTTCAGCTTCGCCTCGTCCAGGTCCGACCCCGTGGGAAACCCCGCGTCCCCCGGCGCAAACACGTTCGTCGAGAGATGCTCGAGGATGCCCCGCATCGTCCGGCGCACGGTTCCGCTGCCTTGGGCATTGCTCGACGGCATCGTTCCGTTGATCGCCGTGTTCTCGAGGTCCCGCACCAGCTCGCGAAGCCGCAACTGCTTCTGGTAATCCATCTCGTCGCGGACGCCCAACTGCCGCGCCGCCACGTCCGAGCCGCTCACCTCCACCGCGGCCGTGAAGATCTGCGTGTAGTTGCCCTTGCGCACGCGGTTCGTGAATCGCGGCGTCGGACGATCACCCCCCTCCAAGGCCGCGTTGCCCAGGATGTTGATCGCCTGCCCGTTGGCCAGCGCCTCGGCGACTGAGCCGCCATACCCGCGGGCCACCGTCAGCGTGTTGCCGGCCACCGCCGTCACCAGCATCAGCTCACGCGAGCCTTCCACCTGAATCTGATCGCCCGCCTGGAACCGATCCCCGTGCGCCACGTCAAACTGCGTCTCCGACTCCGGACTCGTGATCGTCGTATCGTTGATCGCGTCCTTGTTCGGCAGCAGCTCATCTTCCAGCCATTCGTGGTGCGTGCTCGTCGCCGCCCGAAGCGGATCACCCAACGCGTCCAACAACGGCGTCTCGTAGGGCGAGACGATCCCCACCAGGTCGCTCACGTCCTCCGCCAATTCCGGCAGGTCCACGCCCGCCGAATACGTCGCCTTACCCGTAAAAGCCATCACGTGCCTCCTCTCACCGGGACTATGTCAACGGTCCCATTCTCTCCATCGTTCAATCACCCAAACTGCCGGCGAACGCGCAGGTACGCGCACAGATCCCGCGCATCCCCCGTTTCCTTGGCCCGCCGGGCCGCCTGCTCGACCGTCATCCGACGCCCATCGACCGGCGCCTTCACCCCGGCCGTCGGCATCATCGCCGCCGATGGCGGCATCGCCGACGCCGGCGCAAACAGATACGTCTTCTCGCGGCGCAGCCGTGTCACCACCGCCTCGGCGTCTTCCTCGGGCGACGCCGATCGCCGCTCCCGCGCCAGCAGCAGCGCCGCTTCCAGATCCACCGCGCCGGCCTCGGCCAGCCGTCGCACGAGGGAGCCCTCCTCCTCCAGCGCCTCGACCCGATGCGCCAACGCCGCCCGCGCCGTCTCGGCCTGCTCCAGCCGCCCGCGGAGATCCTCCACGCTCCGCTCGGCCGCCTGCGCCCGCCGTCGATACCGAATCGCCTCCGACACCGGAACCTGCTTCTCGTCCGCGTTGCTCGGCTCGCTCACCTTGTCCATCTCGGACACCCCTTGACGTTCCACGTCGCCCTCACTCATGTTCGCTCCCCTTCCTGCTCGCCGTGTTTCCGCGATGTTCCATCTTGCTATTTGCTATTGGCCATTGGCCATACCGTATCCCAGCTCGCCCAGCACCTGCTCCGCCGGAACGCCCAGTTCCATCTTCGCCCGCGCCTCGTTGAGCCGATCCATCTCATCCGCCGGCAGCGGATCCGGGAACACCACCTCCACCCGCCGATCGGCCTGGTCCGTGTGATACACGCCGCGCGCATCCAACAAGGCCAACACCTTGCGGCAGATCTCCGCGATCCCCTGGCCGTACGTCCGCTGCTTTCGCAGCGTCTTGGCCAGCATCCCCATGAACGTCATCTTCAGCGCCACGCCACTGGTCAGGTTGCCCAGCTTGTTTCGCAACAGACCCGCCACGACGGGCGTGACCCCGCTGACCTTGTCCAGCGCATCACGGACCTCCGCGATGTGTCGATCTTCGCTCGGCGCCGCCGTGTCCCCGCCGAACGACTCCACTGTGGCCTCCGGATTGTCCGTGTACCACATCCGACCCGGCGCGACGGGCCGCTCCTCCATCCCCTCGATTCCCTTGGCCAGATACATTCTGAACGCCTGCATCGTCAGCCGACTGGCCCGGTCGCTCAGCCGCGTGTTCAACTCATCCTGCAACGGGATCAGTTGCTCCACGTCACCCAGGCCCTCGTAGAAGTATGGCTGCGCCAGGTTCTGAATATGCACCACCGGCACCTCGCCCAGCACGTTGGGTCCCTCGGCCACCAGCCGCCGATCCTCGTACCGTTGCCACCACCGTGGGCCGAGCACCTCCGTCACCATCGCCGTGTCGCGATCACCCCTGCCGCCGGCACCGGCCAACGGCCCCAACAACCGCGACAGGAACCGCCCTTCGCCGCGCACCCGGTTCCGCGCCTGCACCACGTTCTGCACGTACACGACGATTCGCCGATAATCCCCCTCATCCAGAACCGGCAGTGCCCGGGGCGCCTCGATCAGCTCCAGCCCGATCCGCGAGGCCGCCTCAAGGCAGGATGGAAACGCGGATGTGTGGTGGGTCTTCTCGGTAGGACCGTGTGCGGCCCGATGCCCCCCGTCACCGGGCCCGTGCGCGGCGACCTCGCCCGGCCGGATCATGCAATCGACAAATCCATACACGCTCCCGAGCACTGCCATGTCCTGGAAGAATCCGATCCCCCCGTTGGCCGAGAACACAGCCTCTACGATCGCTTCGATGTCTCTGCGTCTCGCTGCCTGGGGGGATCGGCTGATCAGCTTCACCGGCTTGCCGAACAGAAAGTCCACCATCGCGTTGATCCGCCACGCGATGTCGTTTTCGATGACCACCTCCTTGCGCTGTACGTCCCGCACGGGCCGACCGGCCCGCACGTCCGCCGCGCCCGTGTACGCCAGCCCCGTAATCCGCGTCGGCAGGCCCACCTCCTGCGCTTGCACGTACCCGCGGCTGGACTCGTTGGTCCGTTCGCTCAGCACTCCCGCTGAACCCCGGTCCACCATGGGGTTCTGGTAGTAGTCCCACAACCGACCGTACCGCGCCGCCAACTCCGGCCATCGCTCCTCGATCAGCCACGTCACGAACCCCGAATCCAGCCGCTCATCCGAAAACTTCGTAAAGTCGAACCCCATCGCTTTGCCTTTCCCAACCCCATTGATCACACGCCGTCGCCACCGCTTCGCCCCCCTTGTCCGCTTGCGTCCTTGGCGGGCGACGCCGCCTCACCCCTGCACGCGTTTGCGCGCCCCATGTGAAACGCAGGCCCCCCCGAATCCCCCAACGCGCACAACCTCCCCAGTCACAATAGGTTGTAAATCCAGAAAAATCGTCCCCGCGACAAGATCGTGCAATCACCATCCTGCGCGCGATTTCTGGACTCGAATGGCGGCTCACAAACCCGGTGAATTCACGCCTGCGCCGCGTTGGCCATGACTTCCATCCGCCGAATGGCTATACTGTGCCCCGCAGAAGGGACTGGCTCGTCGGGAAGGGAAATTGCGTGGACGTGTTTGGTGTCATCTATCTGGCAGGATTAGCGGTCGGTTCGGTTGTTCGGATCGTCTACACACGTCACCGACCGCTCGGAACCGTCCTGCGGCGACACCCCCTTGGCGTGTGGAGCGGCGTGTTAATGGGCGCGTGGGGATTGGCGCAAATCGCCGCCGTGCTCTATGGCACAACGTCATGGCTCGCTTGGGCCGACTATCCATGGCCAGCATCCCTGCGGTGGGGCGGCGGCGTCCTCTATGCCGCCGCGATCGCCCTGCTCTGGCGGTCGCACGTCGACCTGGGCCGGGCCTGGTCGCCCCGCGTGGAGGTTCGCGACGGGCAAACGCTCGTGACGACGGGCGTGTACCGGCACATCCGACACCCCATGTACGCCGCCCATCTGCTGTGGAGCCTTGGCCAGGCCCTGATGCTGCCCAACGTCCTCGCCGGGCCGGTCGCGCTGGTCGTCATGATCCTCTTTTGCCGCACCCGGATCCCCCGCGAAGAGGACCTCATGCTCGAACAGTTTGGCCGGCACTACCAGCGCTACAAAGCCCGCACCGGCCGCATCCTGCCCCGAATCACCCTGTGGCGATCCAGCAAGGCCGAGAGTCGGCGCTAAACGAAAAACGGTGCATGCCCGCACCCTCACGAGCATGCACCGTTTGTGTCAACCGTTCGCCGCGATACCTCCGCGGGTCGATGGTCAACGCTCCGCTCAGTACTCCCGATCCTTGACAATGCCCGGCTGCGGAACCGGGTAACGCCCGTCGGGTCCGGCCTGCAGAGGCGCCGGCGACTCCATCGTCAGCTTGTCCAGGCCCGGGGCCATCTCATGATCGCTGTTGAGAATCTGCTCGTAGGTGACCTCCTGACCCGTATGCGCGGCCATCCGGCCCATGCTCGTCACCAGGCTCGCCCGGACGCCCCGCTCGGTCTCGTTGTACGGCTCGTCGTCGCGGATGGCGTCCATCAGGTCTTCCCACTCGTTCTGATAGGGGTTGCTTTCCTGCGGCCGAACCTTGGACTCCCAGATCATCGTCTCCCGCGTCGGGTTCTGCCCCCGGTGCGTACTGGACGGCATGCCGCAGTCGCCGCTGCGCGACACGACCGCCATGCCCTTGCTGCCGTGCGCATAGCTGGAGTAGATATCCTTGCATCCGGTCATGCAGCGGCCGTCCATGAGGAACGTGCTGCCGTCGGCGTACGTGTACTCCACGGAATACGTGTCGAAGTTCTGATCGACGTACATCACGCCTTCGGGGCTCGTCTTGTAGTGCCGTCCGCCCAGCGCCTGCGCCTTGACGGGCCAGGCGTCCTTCATCCACGCCTGGTGGTCAATCAGGTGGATGTAGAAATCGCTGTAGTTCCCGCCGCTGGCCCAGATGAAGCTGTGGAACCGCTGCACCTGATACAGCAGGTGGCTGATGCCCGGCGGCTTGGGCAACGACGCGAAATACCCGATCGGCCCGTGCATCCGGTAGGCCCGCTGCAGGACGATGTCGCCGATTTCACCGTCCCGGATGCGCTGATACAACTGCTCCAGCGCCCGGCTGTGACGCGACATCAGGCCCACGCCTACCTTGAGGTTCTTCGCAGTCGCCTGCTTGGCCAGGTCAAACATCCGACGGCTCGTCGGACCGTCCACCGTCACCGGCTTTTCCATGAACACGTTCAGCTTCTTGCCGATGGCGTAGGTGAAGTGCACCCACCGAAACGCCGGCGGCGTCGCAAAGATCGCGATGTCCCCCGGATCCAGGCAATCCATCGCGTGCTTGTACGCGTCGAAGCCGATAAACCGCCGACTCTCGGGCACGTCCACCTGGTCGGCGTGCATCTGCTTGAGATTCCCATAGCTGCTCTTCAGGCGACCCTCGAACACGTCGGCCATCGCCACCAGTTTCGTCGGACCGCGCCGGACCGACAGGGCGTTCGAGGCCGCCGGCGAACCCCGCCCGCCGCAGCCGATCAGGGCCACCTTGATCGTCTGGCTCTGCTGGGCGTACACCTGCGGCCCGACCGCCGCCATCACTGCGGACGCCGCGGCGAACCGACCGGTGTCCTTCAGAAAATCACGCCGTGAACTGCCTCTTGTGTTCATGCTCATAAGACAACTCCCTATTGATTTGGTACCCCCGCGACCCGCGCTGGCCGGCCGCCTGATGAAGATCATACCTTACTGTCCATCACCCGTCGATCCAACAAACTCCGTGTGCGGTGTCGAACCCCGCGACGCCGGGGACCGCGTCCGCCGGCGCCCCTCGCACAACGTCACCATTCTACACCACTCGCCCCGTCGTTCCAAGCGGTCCATGCGGAATCCGCCGGACCTGTGGGTTGGGCGAAGAGGGGCATGGCCAAGCCGCGAGCGCGCTGTCGCTCCACCGATGACGGCCATAGTCGCCTGCACATCGGACGCCGGTACCGCAACGGATGTGCCCGTCGCCCTTATCGATTCAACTCGACGTCCACCGTCACGATGTCACCGGCGGCAGGCACCGTCACCGGCACCGTCGCCACCGGCGCGCCGCCCACGGAAACCACCAGCGTGTGCACCCCGGGGGGCACCTCCAGAATACCGTACCACCCGGACCCGTCGCTGTGCGTGGGGCTGTCGGTCAGGCCGGCGATCTCGACCACGGCGTGATCGACCGCCGCGCCGTCCTCGGTAATCGTCCCCTCGACGATACCGGTCGTCGGCCGTGCCTTCCAGTCGGGAATCGGCGGATCGACCCATTCGGGAAAGACCTGATTCCGCAATGCGCGATAGAAATCCGCCCGCGTTTCGCCCGCCTCGTTGCGGCTGACCTCGCTGTACCAGTCATAGATGTTCAGCCCCGCCGCCCCCGCCTGGCGCGCCCACAACAACTGGTCCATCGCATCCTGCACCGTGCGCTGCATATACGCCCCGGTCGAAAGAATGCTCCCCCGTTTGTCGTCATTGTCCAGCGACAGATTACACCAGCCCTGATAGCGCTCGGGGTTGGTGATCGGCGCACAAGGCTCGTATGTGCACGACTGACACACGTACCCCATCAGCGTGTTGTAATCGATGATACCCGACCGCAGCCAGCCCACCCAGTCCTGGAACACGGAGACATACGGGCTCGACCGCTCATAGTCGTCGAAGGCGCAACCCCAGTTAATCGTGTCCGTCGTGAGCACCACCCACGGATTGAGCTTGAGCGACTGAACGTAAATCTTCTTGACCTGCAGCGTGACGCACTCCCGCCGCCAGTCGCACCAGGCCGGGTCCGAGGCCGACGGCTTGCCGCTGCGGCCCGTGAAGGCATTGAACCGCGCCACGCTGACGGGGTTGTAGCCCCACGTCGAACCGGGATAACGAATGTAGTCCAGATTGATCCCGTCGATGTCGTAGTTCTGCAGGCAATCCAGAATCACCGCGATGTTCCAGTCCACCGCGCCGGGATGGCCGGGGTCCAGGTAGTAGCCGTTGTCCACGATCTTGTTGGCGTTCACGTCCTCCATCGCATACTCGGGATGCACGCTGAGGACGTGATCCTTGTGATAGGGCGTGTCGGCCTTGAGAATCCGTTGGGCCACGAACCAGGCGTGCACCTCGATATACGGTTTACCCCCGGAGGTGTCGTGGGCCAGATCGATCAGGTACCCCAGCGGATCAAACGAAGGCCCGCCACTGATCCACGATTCGATCCGCGGCTCGATGTTCGAGTTGTACGCGGCGTCGCCGACCTTGCGGACCTCGACGATCACCGTGTTGATGTTGTTCTCGCGACAGGTCTGGATCAGCTCCTGCGCCTGGGCCGGGTTCATAAAGCTCGGATTCCAATACCACGAATCGACCCAGATGCAGCGGTACTCGCCCGGATGCCCCTTGAGCCAGTAGTACGCCAGTACGGCGAAGTCCGCCATGTCGATGCCGTCCGTGCCGTCCAGATCGGCCTCCGGCGGCGTCGCCCCCGGCGCCGAGGCCAGCAGCGCCACGTCCTCGGCGCTCAGCGCCCGGCCGTAGATCCGCACATCGTCGATCCATCCCTCCCAGCACGTGTCGGGCGCCGTGGACTTGCCCGTGCCGATCGCCATTCCACCATCGCAGGCCTGCAGGTTCACCGCCAAAGGCTCGGCGTCCTGGGCGACCACTTCGCCGTCCACGTACAGCGTCCGCCGCGACCCGTCCCACACCACGCCGACGTGGTGCCACGCTCCATCCGTGACCACCGTCTGGCTGGCCAGGATCGAGCCGCCGTCGGTCAGCCGCGTCAGCAGCGTACCATTCAGCGTGTCGATCTGCAGCCACTCGCGGCCGATCCCCGTACCGTTGGACTGCGCCAGGATTACCTCCCGGGGATTGCCGCCCTTGATCCAGGCGAAGGCACTCAGCGGTCCGGCCGCGGGATCCACCACGAAGGGCGCTTCGGCATAGTCGTTCGCGCCATCCAGCAGGATCGCTCCCCGGGCGACCCCCTCGCCCCGCGTCGGGCCGTTGCGCAGTTGTGCGTGCCGCTGCCGCCCGGAGGCGTCCCACGCCCAGTCCCCATCGGCCTCGTCAAACGTCCAGTGCGCCTCCAGCGGTCCGGCGGGGTAGTGCGGCCCCTGCAACCATTGCCCCGCCAGCACGGCCAAATCCGCCAGGCCGACCTCGCAATCGCCGCTGAGATCCGCCACGGGGCAATCCGCCGCGCACGTGTCGCCGGGCACATAAAACGCCAGAGCCCCGACGGCGACAATGGTGACAACCTGAATGGCGCGATACGTTCGACTGTGCATGCGATCCTCGTCCGTCGGGCCAATATGAAACGAGACGGGCTCCTGCCCGCCCCGTTCCTTTCGTATGGAATCAGGCTGACAACCCGCCAACCCGATATTTTCACCTGTCGTCGTCTAGCGACGCCGCCGCAGCAGAACCGCCCCCACGCCCAGCAACAGCATCGTCGTCGGCTCGGGAACGCCCATCATCCAGAAGCTCAACGAGCTGTCGGGCCCGAAGTCGATCGCCGGGTTGGGCAGATTCGGCGCGCCATACGACGTCAGCCGCAGCCAACGCGTATCGACGTCATCCACAAACTGGAACTCGACGCGGTACGAGGCATCCCCGGCATACGCAACGCTGTTGTCCACGCCGGAGAAATTCGGCGGCGTCACGAGATTGCTGGCTGTCGAGCCGGAGAAGCTGGGCTGCCGGAAGATCACCTGCACGTCGGCATCGTAACCCTCGAAGTCGGTGACGAACACATCCCCGGCGCCCGTGACACTGTTCACAATGTCATCGATCCACAAGGTGATCGGTTCGGTCGCCCCCTCGACGTTGCGAATCCGGATGTGCTCGATCGTGCCCCGGGTGCCATCAAGCACGCTATTGGCGGTGGCGCCCGCGAACGCCGTTACGGGAGCGGAGCCGAAATTGAAGACGAACCGCTGCCACGTCCCATCGAGCGTAAGGCTCTGCCCATCCAGGTCGATCCACTCAATCCCGCCCGCGGCGCCCCCATTACCGCCGATCGGCTCCGTTGTGCCCGTCTCCCGAATGCCGAGGGAGATGGCCACGACGCCCGCGTCGGCCACCGGAGCCGCCACAACCAGCCCCATCACCAACACCAACACTACCTTGCACATTTTCATCAGTGTGCTCCTCCAAAAACAAAAGGTTTACATTTCGTGCGTCATCACGCTGCCACAACAAGACTACCGCAAATCGTCACACCCCTCGCCATACGGCTGCGTGCACAAAAGCCACAGTTCGGCGAAGTGCGCGAAGTCGGCCAGACTCACAACACAGTCCTGGTTGTAGTCGGTCTCCTGATATCCCCACGCACCGCACTCATCATCCTCGATGGTCACGACCAGATCATCCACCGCGATCCCATCGTAGCCCCCGTCAACGCTGCTCACGGAGTGGGAAATCGTCGAGGTGTGCACATACTCGAGCACATCGTCATCCACGGCGCTGACCGTGACGACTTGGGGGACATCCCAATTATCGGGGGTGAAAACCAACTCGGCCGACTCAGCCGGCCCTGCGCCTGTATCCACGGCAAGCTGCGCCAGGGGGGGCTCTCCCGCGCTCGCCGCCGTCATCGTCACGGTAACATTGTCGGTCGGCGGGAAGAGCAACCACACCAGATACGTATCCGTATGACCCGCCTCACTGACCACGGTCGAACCATCGGTTTGACTGATTCGGACGTCCGGCGCTTCATTGTCGGTGATGTAGACCTTGACGTAGCCGGCGAACCCATCGACAAAGGCTGGATCGCCCGCTCCACTACCTTGGACGTCATTGGCATCGCTGGCATGTCGGATCAGGACCGTATGCTCATACTCCACCAGGGAATCGTCCACCGCCGTCACCGTGATTTCCTGCGGGACATCCCAATTGTCGGGCGTGAACGTCAGGACGACCGCTTCACCGGCGGGCTTGTCGTTGAGAGAGACCTGGTTGGGGTCGTCGTGCACCTTGGCGGTAATGTACACCAGCGACGTGGGCTGCTGGTCCAGAACGACGGTATAGCTGTCCGACGGACCGTCCTCTTCAACCTCCGTCGATCCATCGCTCTCGGTGATGGTCGCAGGCACCAGGATCGGCTCATCGGCTTCCCACATGACCCCATGACTTCGCATCGCGCAATAGGTCCAGGCATCCGCCGTCTGTGTGACCGTATAGGTCTTTCCGGCCGTCAATTCGACACGCTCGGCGATACACCACCACGCATCGTTTCCACCGGGGCTGCCCGTCTGACCTGTGTTCATATCCGCCGCTTCATGAACAATATCCTCGCCGTCACAGGTGATCGTGATGGTACAGGTCGCGGTGACATTGGTGGAGGGAGGCCACGTGATGTAGACGTTGTAGAAACCCGTCTCCCCGCCGATCATCCCGGTCGCGGTCCTTCCGTTACGAAGGTCATCTCCCGGATTGAACGACCAGTTGTCGAGATCCACGCCCGGTGTGTACGAGTAGACGTAGGTGTCGGTACTGCCCGCCGCGCCGGTACCGCTGAAGAGGCTGTTTGTGGCCTTTGTACCGACGGCCCAACTCCTCAGACTGGCATTCCCGACGCCATCAAAGTTGGCATTCGCCCGGCCGGACGAGTGGGCCTCAACGATGAAGGCCGCCTGCGAAACCCCGGCAAGCGCCAGGACAAGCGCACAGACTGTCAGTAAATAATACCTTGGGGGATTCATTGCTTCCTCCTTTCACACTGCGACTTGTTCATCATTCTCCGTGCACACTGCGGCTCCGCCGATGCCTGCCCTGCCAACACGGCGGACGTCCGCAGTCATAGACCCTCCGGGTAATCGACCAGATACTCCGAAGGGGCAAGGCGCAAAAACCCTCTCCGGAACCCTCCATGGTATACAGCTTATTCTAGCCCCACGACAGGCCCCGTGTCAATACGAAAAACCAGTCATTTCCAGACCGAAACCTGCCATCGGGCGACATTGATTTCTCTTGCCCCGCCCCCCGGGCTACGCTAAGCTCCGGGTAGGGCATAGGATAGCGAAATGCAGACTATTATGGAACACATTCAGCCAAAACGCGTGTTGCTGACCGGATGCTCCAGCGGTTTTGGGCTTTTGACGGCCATCCACGCCGCCCAGGCGGGCTACGAGGTCATCGCGACCCTGCGCAATCCCGCCAAGAAGACCGCCCTGAACGAGGCCCTGCGCCAGGCCGGCGCGACCGCCCGCGTGGAGATCCTCGACGTGACCGACCCGGTCTCGATCCAGGAGGTCCTCGACCGGATCGGCCCCGTGGACGTCCTGGTCAACAACGCCGGCATCCTGGTGATGGGCTCGTTCCTGGACGTCACCGACGCCGAGGCCCAGCGGGTCTGGCAGACGAACTACTTCGGCCCCGTCGCTCTGGCGCGGGCGGTGGCGCCGGGCATGATTCAGCGCCGACGCGGGCTCATCATCAACGTCGCCTCCCTGGCCGGTCTCGTGGGCCACCCGTTCAACGCGGCCTACGCCGCCAGCAAACACGCCCTGATCGGCTTTTCGCGGTCCATCCGCATGGAGCTTCGGCCCTTCGGGGTGCGGGTCGTCTCCGTCGAGCCGGGCTACCACAAGACCGAGATCATCCGCGCCAACGCCACCCTCTCGGAGCACTTCTACGACCGGCAGAGCCCCTTCTTCGAGTGGAATCGCGGTTTTCTGCGGCTGATGATGGATCGCGTGATCCCCAAGGCCGCCGGGCCCGAAGCGGTCGCCCAACAGATCGTCCGCATCATCGGCATGGAGCGGCCGCGACCGCATTACGTGCTTGGCCGCGATGCCCGCTGGGCGTGCCGCCTGCAGCGGCTCGGCCTCGGCGCCTGGTTGGAAAAGGAGGTCTACAGCCGACTCCGACGCGCCGTGCGACAGGAGAACAGACGCGAAAGCGAAAAAAAGGCCCGCCGCCGCCAGACGAACACCGGCTCACCGCCGGCACACCCCGAACCGCCCGCGCCCCGGACCGAAGGGCAAGCCCTCGGCAAATGAGCGTAGGGTCCGGATGCGGCCTGAACCGCCGCGCAGCTTTCAAGAAGCAGCGCCACCGGCCTCTTCGGGCCGGTGGCGAACGATGCGCCCCTGCACCATGTAGATCACGTCCTCGGCGATGTTCGTCGCGTGGTCGGCGATCCGTTCCAGGTGCCGCGAAACGCTCAGGAGGTGGATGAGAATCTCGGCCTCCTGGGGGTGCTTGGCCAGCCGCGATTGAGCCGCCACGAACATCTCACGGTTCATCGTATCGACCTCATCGTCGGCCAGCAACACGCGGTGGGCCAGCGAACAATCCAGCCGCACCAGCGCATCGATGCTCTGGCGGACCATGGCCTGGACGCGGTCGCTCATCGTCTCGAAATCGAACAGCCCCTCGATCGGCCGCTGCGTCGCCAGGAAAACGCTGCGCTCGGCGATGTTGACGGCCAGGTCCCCGATCCGTTCCAGGTCGCTGTTGATCTTCAACGCCGTCACGATGAAACGCAGATCGATGGCCACGGGCTGGTGCAGCGCCAGGATCTGCAGGCACTGTTCCTCCACGTCGACCTCCATCTCATCGACTTGAGTGTCCCCGTCGATGATCCGCTGCGCCAGGGCCGCATCCTGCTCCAGCACCGATTGCACCGCCTGTCGCAGGTTCTCCTCGACGCGGGCGCACAGATCGAGCAGCTTGCGTTTGAGCTTTTCGACGGCCCGTCGCATGTGTTCGGACATGACTGATCTCCCGCTAGCCGAATCGACCCGTGATATAATCCTCGGTGTCCTTGCACCGGGGGTTCGTGAAAACCTGAGCGGTCGAGCCGTATTCGACCAGCTCGCCCAGACAGAAAAACGCCGTCCGGTCGCTCACCCGCGCGGCCTGCTGCATGTTGTGGGT
>NPIE01010066.1_pt1 | contig 41444 bp, 35 predicted proteins | sample 8637661 | NCBI WGS metagenome assembly NPIE01 (sample SAMN07420842, study PRJNA396082) | bioreactor metagenome | isolation source: sample BA12 brine-fed electro-methanogenic bioreactor BA | place: Japan: Kochi | collected 2016-12-09 | reverse complement strand
CGGTAGTGGATCCGCCTCATTGCCTCGGCGGGGTCCATCCCTTCGGCAATAGCCCGGTTCCAGAAATTACGTATTGCAACATCCCGGTAATCACCAACAGCCTCAAATCGTACATTTGCCATCCCGATCTCTTCGCCCTGGTAAATATAGGGTGTCCCTTTCAGGGTATGGAGGAATATTGCCAGAAGTCTGGCAGAAGGGATCCGAAAGTGGCCGTCATCTCCGAAACGGCTGACCTGTCTCGGCTGGTCGTGATTGTTAAGGTAGAGGCTGTTCCAGCCCTTCCCTTCCATGGCGTACTGCCAGTCGGCAAATATGGAGAAAAGCTGTGAAGGAGTCCATTCGCCGATGTCCCAGTAGCCGTCGGGGCCGTAGTCAATATCCATGTGATCAAACTGAAACAGCATATCCAGAGGTCCGCCAGGTTTTCCGACATAACGCAATCCGATTTCCGCACTCACATCGGGTGTTTCGCCGACGCTCATGACATCGTAATGGTTCAGCACTTGCTGTTTCATTTCCTTAAGGTATTCAACCGCTTTCGGTCCGTTTATGAAATGCTCTCCCCCCCGGATCCTGGCTCCGCTGCCGCTTTCGGAGAAGGGAAGTCCCGGTTTTTTACTGATCAGGTTGATGACATCCATACGGAAACCGTCGATTCCCCGGTCGAGCCAGAAGCGCATAATATCATACACTTCTTCCCTTACCGACTCGTTTTCCCAGTTGAGATCGGGCTGCTTCTTTGAAAAAAGATGGAGATAGTATTCACCGCTTGCATCATCCAGCTCCCAGGCGGGCCCCTCAAAAAAGCTCTGCCAGTCATTGGGAAGAGAGCCGTCAGGACGTGGTTTTCGCCAGATGTAATAATCCCGCAGGGGGCTTTCGGTGCTTTTTCGGCTTTCGATGAACCAGGGATGCTCATCGGAGGTATGATTGACCACCAGATCCATGATCAGGCGGATGCCTCTCGCATGGACTGCCTCCAGCAGATCGTCAAAATCCCTCATGCTGCCAAAATTGTAAAGAATTGCCCGGTAATCTGCGATGTCGTATCCGCCATCGTCGTTCGGACTTTCATAGACCGGATTAAGCCAGATAATATCAACTCCGAGCCACTTAAGGTAATCGAGCTTTCCGATGATCCCCCGGAGGTCTCCAATTCCGTCACCATTGCTGTCGGCAAAACTCCTGGGGTAAATCTGGTAGACTACCCCTTCTTTCCACCAGCACCGATCATTTTTTTCACCGCACCCCGGCTGGGTTCCGGTTTCTTTTTTTATCACCAGGTTCTTCCTTTAACATATTCAGATATGGCAATCAGATTTTCGACCGGGGTTCCAGCAGCGGTCGAGTCGCCGGTGCATAGCATAAAGCGCTCTTTTCCGCCTTCGACCGCTTCCACCTGTGCCAGTTTTTCTTCCGTATAAGCAACCACTTCCTCACGGCTCATGCGTACAAGGGCAGGAGGCTCCAGACCGCCGATGATGATTTTTCCGGTTTCCGACAGCGCCGCTCCGGGTTCCAGATCGCCGGTTGTCGGGGGACATACGCTGTCGACGCCGTCGAATGAAGCCCGAGCTATGCGATCCGTCAAAAGGGATATTTTTCCGCACATGTGGGCTATATGATACAGTCCGCCTGCATGAAGAATATCGCTGTACTGGTCCAGCTCGCTCATGCAGTACTGCTCGTACCATGAGGGGCTCATAACGGTGGTGGATGTATCCTCGTATGTTATTGCCACCTTCGCCGGGCTCTCGGCAAGAATCTGATAGATTTCCAGGTTCAGTCTCTGCATGTCGGCAAAAAGTTCTTCCATCGCCTCGGGCTCATCCATGAGGGCAAAGGTGGTATTCTGAACCCCCATCCTGAACTGCAGCATCTCCTGTATGGGCGTAAGAGGGCCGCTCAGAGTATTTATTCCGTCATCCCCGATGTAGGCGTCAAACTCCAGAAAATCATCGTAGAACGGGACCGGTCTGCTGTCCTTCACCAGAGTGCGGTAGGCGGCGAGGTCATCGGCCGTCTCCACCATGTGCTTTGATATGTATTCGGTTCCGTGCTGCTCTTCCCGGCGTTCCCAGATGGTTCCTTTCGGAGTTTCAAAGCCCGATATGAGGGACGCTCCTTCGACTCTTTCGAAGGACCTGCATTTCGAGTATTCCGTTTTCCAGGCCATAACATGCCTTCTCATGATATCCGCACCGACGTAACGTCCTATCTCAATCTCAGCAAGATTGAGGCTCTCCCTCAGCGCGGGGCCCGTGGCTTTTCCAGGAGGGGCGAAACTTTCGATCGGCAGCCCCATTTCCGGAAGACTCTTAACATAGTAACGGCCGAAAAGAGGAACCCAGGGTACCCTGTCCGGCTTTCGACCTTCCAGTACCGCCATTATCCGTTCGCGTGATGTCATCTGCTCGTTCGACATTTTCTGCCTCCTGTGTGATCCGTATGAAGTATGTCAGTAGTGCCCCGGAGTAGAAATGAAAGAAGCGCACGCCACGGGGAACGTGCGCGCGCCTCTTTTTCAGCCTTTGACGGCGCCCTTCACCACTCCGCTTATTATGTAGCGTTGCATAGTCAGATAGAGAATGAGCATGGGCAGGGAGGCAAGAAGCATAGCGGTTATACCCAGGTTCCACTTGAAGGCGTACTGGCCGAAGAATTTTCCGGCAATCCCCAGGGGAATGGTCTTGAGCTTCTCATCCTGAAGGGTGATCAGAGGCAGCAGGAAATCGTTCCAGATAAAGAGGCTCTGAAGGATGACTATGGTGCTGGTCATGGGAGCAAGAAGAGGAAATATAATTGAGAAATAGGTCCGGAACGGACCGGCTCCGTCGATAACAGCGGATTCTTCCAGGCTCTCTGGCACCCCTTTTACATAGCCATGGTAGAGGAAAATCGCCATGGGAGATCCGAATGCAATATAGACAATAACCAGTCCGATCCTGTTGTTGATGAGGGCAAAATCCTTCATGGTTTTTACCAGGGGAATCATCACCGCCTGGAACGGAATGATGAGGGTCAGGATAAAATAGCCCATCAGAAAAACTACAAGCTTTCCCCGGCTTCTGGCCAGCCTGTATCCGGTCATGGATGCAAACAGTACGATACAGCCGATACTCAGCGCCGTTATTATCAGACTGTTCAGGAAGAGGGAAAAGTAGTTTGCATTCTGCCAGACCGAGATTATATTGTCCAGGTACAGTGATTCAGGAAAAGCGGCGGTAGTAAAAATTACCCCTTTCAAGTTTTTAAAAGAGTTGATCACCATAAAATAGAGGGGGATGAACCAGACAAGGGCAATCAATCCCATTGCCGCGCCGGTCACGTTGATGCCAATTTTTCTCATATTCATCTCAGCGCTCCTTTCCGGATGTCAGTTTCATCTGCACAATGGTTATCGCAATTATTATGACGGTCAGCACAACCGCTTTCGCGTTTCCGTAGCCCAGACGTCCGTATACGAAGGCCTCCCGGTAAATATTGAGCATCGCCACTTCTGACGCCTTTCCGGGTCCTCCTCCGGTAAGCGAATAGATGGTGTCGAATATTTTCAGGCTTCCGGAGACGTTCAAAAAAACACCTATGGTAACGACCGGCAGCATCGAAGGCAGTTTTATCCTGAAAAAGAGCTGCCAGGGATTACAGCCGTCAATATCCGCCGCTTCCACGATGGAGCTGTCTATACCCTGCAGTCCTGCAATGTATATTGTCATGATATAACCGAGCCCCCACCATACGCTCACAATGACAATGGAATAGGCAACTATTGACGGGTCTCCCAGCCAGCTCTGATTAATAGCCTCAATACCTGTTATCTCCGCCATGTTTTCAGCAATTTCGGTAAACATGAATTTCCAGATAAAACCGGAAACCACCATGCTTATGACATTCGGCATAAAGATCGCCGCCCGCCATAGATTGTTCAGCCTGAATCGGCTGGTGAGTGCCAGGGCAAAGAGCATCGCGAGAACGTTGGTAAAGAAAACATTTATAAAGGCGATAAAAAAGGTTCTGTTCAGGGAGGATACAAAGTATTCGTCCCTGGAAAACATTTCGATGAAATTTCTGAATCCGATGAATGTCGGCTTCGGATCGATTCCATTCCAGGAGGTAACCGAGTAGTAGAGTCCCTGTAGAAAGGGGTAGATAAAAAGAAGGGTATAAATGATAAAAACCGGTCCGATGAATGAGAGATCGAGTAGATAGTTTCTCTTTCCCAGTCCTTCCGACCAGAGCCCCTGCCCTTTCACAGTTTTCGGTGCCGACATATGCTCACATCCTCCATTTGATAAGAGGTCCCGCGCAGCAGGGCGCGGGACCATTACATTCATACTATAGGACTACTGATTAGCTGCGGCAAGCCACTCTTTATCTAGCTTTGCCATCATTTCAGCCTGGTTTATTTTGCCGCCGAGGTACTCCTGCATAATAATTGCCTGAGTCTGCCACCAGCCATCAGTGGGACTGTTCACGTACTGGGAGTCGCCGATTATTTCATTTTTATCAACCGCTTCCAGAATGCTCTTGTTGACCGCATGGCTTTCGAAGGAAATACCGTAGGGGTTCAGGCTCTTGATCTTCTCCTGGAAAATTTTCCTGCCTTCGCCGTTGATGATGAAATCGAAGTAGGCATCCACGGTTGCCAGGTCCGCATCGGCACTGACTGCCCAGTAGGTATCATAATCGAAATAAAGCTTATTCAGCTCCGCCTTGTTGGCATAGGGAATTGCGGCCATCCGGCTCTTCGCTACCACCTCCGGTGCAAGCTCCATCATGGCGTCGGCGGCCCAGGGACCTTGAATTATCATAGCAGCCTTTTCCTGGGCATAGAGACTTACCGAACCCATAAAGTCGGTATCCATTGCCTTGGGCTGACAGTTATTCTTGAACAGATCGATGAAACCGAAAATACTCTTGAACTCGCTGTGGCTTGCCTCGCCGGCGCTCATGCGCTGGGGGAAGTCCGGGGTATCCAGCACTTCGGCGCCTACCTGGTAAACGAGGGAACCGACGGTCCAGCCGTCCTTCCACGCACCTGCAAAGGGGGTAATGCCCGCCGCATTGAGTTTGGCTACCGCGGCTTCCATCTCATTGAGGGTTTTGGGAAAGCTCTTTATGCCTGCCTTCTCGAACAGCTCGGTATTGTAGATTAGTCCGCGGGCGGTTGTGAGAAAGGGAACAACCCAGACCTCGCCATCACTGAATGTTACGGACTGACGGAAATCGGGAGTCAGCTGTTTGACAACCTTGAGACTGCTTACGGGCTGAACTTTGCCGCTGTCGATGTAAGGCTTCATGGCCGATTCCCCGGGAGTTGCAGCCCATAGCTCCGGAAGCTGTCCGGCGGCATCCCGGCTCATCAGGACAGTGTTGAATTCTGTGGTCAGCATCTCGTTATTGATCACCACGTTGGGGTTCTTTGCCATGAAGGCCTCTGCAAGGGCGTTCATCCCATCAACAATAGTGTCCTTATAGTAGAACAGGGTAAGTTCAACTTTTTCCGCCGAGGCACCGCCGGATGCGGAATCCTGCTGTCCTCCGGCAAATACCAGGGAAGCACCGAGCAGCACAATGAGTGCGCAGAGAATAATTTTTCTACTCATGTCTCTTCTCTCCTTTTGGATTGGTCCCGAAAAACGGGCTTATTAACACGTGTAAAATTACATTATCATGTCTTTTACCACGTGTCAAATAAAATGTGCAGACTTAAGCGAATCAGAGACCTATTGCGCTCCTCGCCTCGTCTATCCACTGAACATAGTGTTCGGGATGACCATTGCAGGTGATAAGATCCTTGAGAACAATCTCCAGATGGCTGCCGTTGGCCCTCCCCATGGCTATGAGTTCTTTCAGTTCAAGACGGGTACGCTCCCGGTCGAACCCGTTGATAACCTGCGAAGGGTTGGGTTTACGGCAGCATATGGCCTTTCCTCCGATTTTTTCGGAAGCTGTAAGCGGATCGCTCCAGGGACCGACCGATATTTTCCGGATGTTTTCTATCGAAAGCACATCTTCCAGTCTGTCATCGAGCCTCTCGCAGCAGCCGTAGTAAATCGGCCCGAAGAGTGCAAGAACTTCTTTCTGATAGGGAAGCGCGAACTCCCTCCACATATCGGGAGATACATTGGTGAATTCCTGGGTATCGGCAAAACCCCAGACATCCTTCAGGGCGACGGGATTGGATTCCGGGGTCGGAAGGAAGTCACAGTAGCCGAAACTCCCGCTGGGCAGATACCCGCCGTGATTGTTGCTCGTAATACGCCGTTCCTCTTCCATCCGGTGGTAATTCGCAATTATCTCATCGGTCATGAAGCGCATCACCCTGTGAAAGAAATCGGGCCGGTCTATCAGATCCATCATCATGCCTGTCATACCCATCAGATCGACCAGCCGGAAAATAATGCTGCCCGTATAAAAGGGGAGAAAACTCTCCACCGGTAAGATGTCTCCGAAGGCACCTGTCAGGAGTTCCCGGCGTCGCTCGGTTTCGACATCGTCAAACTCCCATCGATGCGGGGTGCTCATCATCCTCCGCAGATCGTCCTCATCTCTGAGGGAAGGCTCAACTGCATAAGCTCCGCTTACTCCGCCGTCCCCTTTTCGCCTGAAATCCAGATTCCAGTCCATCCGTTCGTCAAATACCGCCGGAAAGCGGTATACCATATCGAGCACATGGTCGTCATGGAAATGCTTCTTATGATATACCTTCCGGCGAAGATCCCATTCAATCTGCCGGAGAAAGGGATCCCTGCATTCAAGCTCCGGCTCAGGTACCAGCTCCTCCCAGCTGTTTTCCGGAAAAATAAGGAGCATGGGGCGCCCTTCTTTCAGCCCGTTATGCCTGATCCACTCCTCCCGTTTTGCATTATTTTCGCTGCTCCCGGCCGCCTCCAATACCTGTGCAGCCAAAGCCCGCAGAACACTCCGCTCTCTGTCTGAATTTATACTGATCATCAATGCCCTCCTGAAGACAGACTACCCATGTACGGACATTCCGTCGTTCATCTCCGTACGGCAGTACTTTTATCAATGCCGGATTCAGTATATTCTTGACCCATGATGAAGAAGCCCTTCAGAGAACTTCAGAGACAGACCAAAATAAACCGCCATCTGGATCACCTCGAAATCTGCGGGCTCAGAATGATAGGACGAAGCAGCTACAGGCAGGCCTTTCCGCCCCTGCCCGTTCATTTTCATGAAGGAATTGCCGAGCTTTGCTTTATTGAGCGGGGGACACAGAGCTACCTCTGCGGGGACCGAAAGTATCTTTTGTCCGCCGGAGACTGTTTTCTAACCGCGCCGGGAACCATTCACCGCAGCGCCTCTCCGGCTCAGGAACCGGGGATTATTCATTTCCTCTGGCTCGACCTGCAGGCAAAAGGAAGGCTGCTTGGGCTTCCGGAGCAGCATGACACGGCACTGCGCGCTTTTCTGACGGAACGAAAGGAACGGCTTATTAATCCGGTCATTGATCTTAAACGTCCTTTCGATCAGCTTCTGATACATACCCGTTCCAATGATCTCTTTTCCATCATTGGAATTCACGAAGCAGTTTTTTCCATACTCTCCGCCTTCGGAGCCGAAGAGATTGCGGACAGGCAGATCTCGGAAGAGATCCGGTCAAGCATGGAATATATTCAGAAGAACCTTTCCGGACATATAAGCGTTGCCGTCGTCGCGGAGCGAACGGGTCTATCCTCAAGCAGGTTCAAGGAACGCTTCCGCAGCGAAACCGGAATGGCTCCTGTTCAGTTTCAGAGACGCTGCAGACTGATCAGGGCGAAAACACTGCTGACGGCGGGAGAAAAAAGCATTACCCATATCGCAATGGAGCTGGGGTTTTCTTCCGGCCAGCATTTCGCCACAGTATTTCATCATCAGACTGGACTCACTCCCTCGCAGTGGAGGTCTCCCGATCCCGAAGATCCGGTCGGCGATTCAAGTCCGGTCAATATTGACTATCTGGAAGAAATTTAGCTGGCGGTACTCTTTTAACACGTGTATAATAATCTTCATGAAAAAGAGAAGAATTACCTTAGAAAATATTGCCGAAGAAATCGGCATAAGCAGAACAACAATATACAAGGTTATCAACAAAAAGGGAACCGTTACCGAAAAAACCCGCAATCGGGTCCAGATGGCACTCAAGGAATACGGCTACCAGCCCAACCGGGCTGCGCAGAACCTGGCGATGGGAAAGGAATACCACATCGGTTTTGTCGGCTTCCGCTCCTCAAGGTCTCCGAATTTTCTGAAGAACATTAAAGCCGGGGTGGAGGCCGCAGCTGCGGACCTGCATGACTACGGCGTCCATGTGGAAGAGAGGATTTTTGATCTGTCTGAACCGGAGAAACAGCGTGCGGCTCTGCATGAGCTGGAAGATATGGGAATGGATGCTTTCATTCTTATACCGAATGATGTATGGAATATCCGTGAGCTGCCGAGGCTCAAGCGCAGGGTCGACGACCTGGTCGATTCGGGTAAGCTGGTCTATACGGTAAACCGGGATCTGCCCGATACGAAGCGCCACCGGTATGTGGGCTGCGATTACCGGAAAAGCGGAGCCCTGGCGGCGGAGATACTCGGAAAGATGGCAGAAAAGGGATCGCTCATCGTCCCGATCGGCGGGAGTGAAGAGGACTACTACGACCTGAAGCTGCGGCTGGAAGGTTTCAAGGAAAAAATCGCGGAGTTCGGTCATCTGAACGTCCTTCCAGGCTATCGCCATTATTCGGAGAACCGGGAGGAGCTGGAGCAATACCTTGAGGAGACGATCCGCAAGCATCCCGATGTGACCGCTATTTTCGATCTTACCTATGAACTGGACCAGATAAGCAGCGTGGTCTCACGGCATCCCGGCATAAAAGCGATCGGTTTTGATCTGTGCGAGCGGATCCGCGAATATATGCATAACAAAACCATCAATGCAATTGTGTTTCAGGATATGTTTGCTCAGGGTTTTCTCGCGGTGAAGGGAGTATACGAGAACCTGAGCGATTCAAACTCCGCAAACCGGAACATTATTACAAAACTTGAGGTCGTATACGAGGAGAATCTGGACTTTTATCTATAGTATCTGTTATACCGTATATATGATTACACAAAAAGAGATGTTTGCCGCAATTTCCCGTAGTAACGGGAAGCCAACCGAAGAGATAAAGCTTTCGGCCGGAAACTCGCTGCTGGAAGATATAAGAAACTCGATTCCCGGCGTGATCGACGCTCCATGCGGAGGGCGCGGCACCTGCGGCAAATGCAAGGTCATCATCACATCCGGAGACGCCGGTCCGCTAAGCTCCGAAGAGAAACATCTTCTCACCCATGAGGAGCTTCAGGGCGGTATGCGCCTGGCGTGCAAATGTCATCCCCTGAGCGATATAAGCGCCGCCATCGCGACAGGCGGAACCCATGCGGTTCTCGATGCGATCGGTGCCTTCGATGAAGAGCCCGATCCTCTTTATCTTGAGCCGGAAAGCTGCGGAGTTGCGGTGGATATCGGGACTACCACGGTTGTCGCCTATCTTGTCGATTTTTCCGAACCCGCCCGGGTCACCGGGGTCCGGTCTGCACTCAATGCCCAGCGGCCCTGGGGTGCCGATGTAATAAGCAGAATAAGCTTTGCGGGCGAGGCTGAGGGAAATCTGGAGAAACTCTCCGGGGCAATACGAAACCAGCTTGATCAGCTGATCAGGCTCCTCCTGAAAGGTGAGAACAAACAGGCCGCATCGGTACGCGAGATTACAATAGCAGGCAATACCACCATGCTTCACCTTTTTGCGGGAGTAGACCCTTCATCGATTGCGCTTGCCCCCTTTTCCCCCGTATTTGTGGATGAGGTGCTTAAGCCCGCATCGGAATACGATTTCGATTACCCCGAGGCGCTTGTCCGGCTTATTCCCTCCATCGCCGGTTATGTCGGCGCGGATATCAGTGCCGGTATTGCCGCTGTGGGAATGGATCGGAGCGAGGGACTCTCTCTCCTTCTCGACCTGGGAACCAACGGAGAGATGGCGCTCGGAAACAGGGATCGGATTCTCACCTGTGCGACGGCAGCCGGCCCGGCCTTCGAAGGAGCCGGCATAAGCTGCGGTACCGGCGGAGTTCCCGGTGCCATCGATACGGTTGTCGCTCTTGACGGGAAGCTCAACTGGACTACCATCGACGGCGAAACGCCGGTGGGTATCTGCGGTTCGGGTATTCTCGATACGGTGGCCGCCCTGCTCTCCCTCGGGGTTATCGATGACAGCGGTGCCATGGCGGAAGAATATGCGGAGTCCGGCTTCTGTCTCTCCCCCGGGACGGCCGAAAAAGGGGGAGTCTGTTTTACTCAGCGGGATGTACGTCAGCTTCAACTTGCCAAGGGGGCGGTAGCAGCCGGTGTCCGGGTACTTCTCGAAGAGTGGGGAGCCAATCCGGAAGATATTGCCACGGTCTATCTGGCCGGAGGCTTCGGCAACTACCTTCGTCCATCCTCCGCTCTGGAAGTGGGATTACTCCCTGCGGAAACCGGTGACAAGATAACAGCCGCAAAAAACAGTGCGGGACTGGGAGCGGTTCGCTCGCTTCTTTTCCGGAATGAAGCGGAACGTATCCGCACAATCGCCAGGAAGGCCGAATACATAGAGCTGAGCACCGATGGACGGTTCCAGGATCACTTCATGGAGCAGATGTTCTTTCCTGAACCGGTCGGTTTGAGCGGATAGATGGAGAGCCTTCCCTTTCCGAAACATATCCGTGAAGAGGTTAAGGCGCTGCTCGAAAGGGCCTGCGATGCCGCCGCTCATTACGCCTCCGCAACGGGGATCGAATGCACGGTTATCGACACCGAAGGCGGAGCGGTCAGGAAAGAAGACCTTGAACTGAAGGCGGAGTTTCTGCCCATCACCTGCAAACTGTGCGGCTCCCTCGATAACGGAAAAGGAATACATACCCCCGACTGCCGCGAACTGCACCTCTACGGATCATACCAGGCCGAACGCTTTGGCGGCATTTTCATCTATTTCTGCCCCATCAGCCTGATCCACTGGGCAAGTCCTATCCTGAGCGACGGGAAAACAGTCGGATCAATGATCGGCGGTCCGGTCACCGTAATCGGCAAAGATGAGGTAATTGAAGAGATAGTGAGAAAATACCCAATGGCCTCACTTTCCCAGGGGGAGCTCAGAACTACCATATCCGGCACTCCCAGGGTAAGCACCGAACGGGTCAAGAGTCTTGCCGAACTCCTTCTCATGAGTGCGGGATGGGTATCGGACCATTCCGGTCCTTTCTCCGAGAAACGGGAAAATCTGGATAACCAGAACAGAATTTCCGAGGAAATTCACGAACGGAAAAAGCAGTTCCCGCCCGGAATGGAGCTTCCTGCCTACCCGATTGAGAAGGAACGCGAGCTGCTGGGAGCCATCCGCAGCGCCGATAAACAGACAAGCCGGCAGATTCTGAACGAGCTTCTGGGAGCAATTTTCTTTTCAAGCGGGGGACGATTCGAGATAGTAAAATTCCGTACCCTCGAGCTTCTGGTGCTGCTCAGCAGGGCCGCCATGGAGGGGGGTGCCGATCCTGAGCAGAGCCTATCGCTCAATCTGCGCTACATAAGGGATATCGATCAGCTCAAGGATATCGACGAACTCAGTTTCTGGCTCGGCAAGGTTTTGAACCGTTTCATCAACCTGGTTTTTACCTTCCGGGAGGTGAAGCATCTTGGGGCAATCGAACGGGCGGTCAGATACATCCAGCTCCATTACACCTCCAGGGTGAATCTACTGGACACCGCAAAGGCGGCAGGGCTCTCTCCCGCCTATTTCAGCACCATCTTCAAGGAAGAAATGGCGGTGAGCTTTTCGGAGTATGTCAACCGCCTCCGGGTGGGGCTTGCAAAAAGCCTGCTTTCCGGTACCAATCTAGCTCTCAGCGATATTGCGGGAAGATGCGGCTTCGAGGATCAGAGCTATTTTTCCAGAATTTTCAAACGGATTGCGGGAACATCTCCGGGCCGATACCGGGAAACAGGCGGCCGGATTCCGGAAGAGCGACATACTATTTAAAGATAGTAAAAAATATCACCATTATTCGAAATTTTTTACAATACGTATACCCTTCCCTGCACTATTGTTCTTAAGAGACAACTACCGGTCACTTCCCGGGGAAGCGGGGTGAAAATCCCCCACGAGCCCGTCACTGTGAGCGTGGACAATCCTGCAAGGGCCACTGGAATATCGTTTTCCGGGAAGGCGCAGGGGAGATTGAAACGCAAGTCAGGATACCCGGGTATTGGCTACCGCAGAGCTGCACTTCGCGGACAAGTGCATGCGGAAACCAAACAAAGGAGCAATTCAGATGGTAGACATGATGCAGCTGTCCGAGTTCCTGCAGAAGGGCCGGGCAAAAGAAGTGAAAGAGATGGTCCAGCAGGCAATTGATGAAGGTATGAGCGCCGAGGATATTCTTGAGGGCGGCCTTATGCACGGAATGGGAATTATCGGAGCCAAGTTCAAGAAGAATGAGGTTTTTGTCCCGGAAGTACTTATTGCCGCACGGGCAATGAACGCCGGTACCGCACTCCTGAAACCGCTTCTTCTGGATGACGGGGTTAAGGCCAGGGGTACTGTCGTTATGGGCACCGTAAAGGGAGACCTGCACGATATTGGTAAAAACCTGGTAACCATGATGATGGAAGGAAAGGGCATGAATGTGATTGATCTGGGGACCGATGTGGCCGCAGAAAAGTTCACCGAAACCGCCCAGAAAGAGAAAGCCAACATTATTGCCTGTTCCGCCCTGCTTACCACCACCATGAACCAGATGAAAAATGTGGTTAAGGCAGCCGAGGAAGCGGGTTTCCGCGACCAGGTCAAGATCATGGTCGGCGGTGCGCCGGTAACTCAGTCGTTCTGTGAAAATATCGGAGCCGACAAATACAGCCCCGATGCGGCAACCGCCGCTGAAGATGCAGTGGAACTCTGCAAATAATCTCCGAGGATAAGTATCAGCCCGGCTCCGGTTGCTCCGGCGGCCGGGTTTTTTCGTATGGAACCCCCTCCCCTTTTCTGATATTCTAAAAAAAACGGAACTATCCGCAAAACAGGGGGAGTGATATGCCCGGATCGAAGATCAGCGAAGCAGCAAAAGATGGCCGTATTCTGATATCCGACGGAGCCTGGGGAACCATGCTTCAGGCGGCAGGCCTTGCTTCCGGTGACTGTCCCGAGCTGTGGAACCTGGAACATCCCGATGAGGTAAAAAAGATAGCGGCCGCCTACATAGCCGCCGGTGCGGATATGGTCGAAACCAACAGTTTCGGCGGCAGTCCGATAAAACTTGCCCACTACGGCCTCGAGGATCGGTGCGGGGAGATAAATGAGGCGGCGGCCCGGCTCTCAAGAGAGGCGGCGGGTGATGATCACTGGGTTCTCGGTTCAATAGGCCCGACAGGCAAGATGCTCATCATGGGCGACGTAAGTGAAGAGGAGCTTTTTGATGCCTTCCTGCTCCAGGCCCGGGCCCTGGAGCGGGGAGGATCCGACGCTATCTGCGTTGAGACCATGAGCGATCTGAAAGAAGCGGAGCTGGCGGTACGAGCGGCGAAAGAGGGCACGGATCTTGAGATTATCGCCACCTTTACCTTTGAGCGGACCAGTCAGGGCTCCTACCGGAGCATGATGGGGGTTTCCCCCGGAGATGCGGCCAGAACAATGGCAGCCGCGGGAGCGGACATTATCGGGACGAACTGCGGCAGCGGCTTTGAGGGGATGATCCCCGTCGTCAGGGAGATCCGGGATGCGGTTCCGGACGTACCGATTCTGGTTCATGCAAACGCCGGCCTGCCCGTCCAGGAGAATGATGGGGTGCGTTATCCCGATACTCCTGTTTTCATGGCATCTCTCATGCCCGATCTAATTGAAGCAGGAGCCTCGGTTATCGGAGGATGCTGCGGTACGGGGCCGGAACATATAAAGGCGCTCTGCAGCTGCAGGAAGAACGCTGAGAAAAAGTGAAAGAGCAGCGATAAAAAAATAAAAGAAGGGGCCGGAAGAGTTCACTCTCCGGCCCCTCAGGTGCTTTAAGAAAACAGCCTAGGTCCTGGTAATCTCTTTGACTATTGCGGGTATAAGCTCAAAAAGGTCGCCCACAATGGCAATATCCGCCATCTGCATAAGAGGCGTATCCGGGTCTTTATCTATGGCAATTATCAGGTCGCAGGACTGCATGCCTACAAGGTGCTGGATCTGTCCGGAAATACCGCAGGCCACATAGACCTGGGCCTGAACGGTCTGACCGGTCTGACCGACCTGGTGGTTATAGGGAACCCATCCGGAATCCACCGCGGCCCGGCTGGCCCCGACGGCACCGTTAACCTTCTCCGCCAGACTTTTCAGAAGTTTGAAGCCTTCGGGACCTTTCATGCCCCTTCCTCCGGCAATAATAAACTGGGCATCCGCCAGATTCATGGCGTTATCGCTGTCATGAAAGACATCCAGCACCTTCTTGAATCCGCCTCCGGCCCCTTCTCCGAGGCTCTCCATAATGACCCTGCCCTTTCTTGAAGGATCGGGCTCGAGGGCGTTCATAACCCGGGGACGGACGGTTGACATCTGGGGCCGGTGGTTGGAGGATCGGATCGTGGCCATGATGTTTCCTCCGAAGGCGGGACGGGTCTGAAAAAGGTCGCCTGTCTCCGCATCGATGGTAAGGCCCGTGCAGTCAGCGGTAAGACCGCAGTTCGCCTTTACGGCCACACGGGGGATCAGGGCCCTTCCGCGGGTCGTCGCTCCGCAGACCACCACTTCGGGTTTGTACTGCTCTATCATCCGGACCAGAACCGCAGCCTCATCTTCATCAATAAAATTCTGAAGCTGCGGATCATCCACCATCAGCACAACATCCGCACCATGGCTTATCAGGGAGTCGCTCTTGCCGGAAATTCCCGATCCCATGGCCACACACCATAGTTCCGATCCCGCCGAATCCGCAAGAGCCCTTCCGGCTCCAAGCAGCTCATAGCTTACCTTCTGAATCTCTCCGTCCATTACTTCGGCGACAACCCAGATATTTTTATACTGATCACGCGCTTCCTGTGTATTCGCTATCATTATCTCATGCTCCTTATACCAGACTGCGCATGCGCAGTTCGTGGACCAGTCTGGAAGCCGAATCTTCCACCGCGCCCTCGAGCTTAAGGGTATCTTTATCCCTGGGAGGGGGAGGATTGGTTTTCACAACCCGGGTAGGTGATCCGTGAAGCCCGATAAGCTCCGCTTCGGCCCCGATATCTTCGGCGGTCCAGGTAGGTATTTCCAGTTTCTGGGCAGCCATACGCCCCTTGAGGGTCGGAATGCGGGGCTGATTGATATCCTTGACCACCGTCATTACCGCAGGCAGCTTTACTTCACAGAGGTCCCAGCCGTCTTCGTGCATCCTCTTTACCCTGATGCTGCCCTCTCCGATCTCCGGGACCTCCATGACAAAGGCAGCCTGCGCCCAGTCCAGATGTGCTGCAATCCCCGGCCCCACCTGGGCGGTATCACCGTCGATGGCCTGCTTTCCGCAGATTACCAGATCCACATCTCCAATTTTGGCAATCGCCTTTGCCAGGGCGTAACTGGTTGCCCAGGTGTCGGAGCCTCCGAATGCCCGGTCGCTGAGAAGGATGGCCCGGTCGGCACCGACCGAAATGGATTCCCGCAGAACTATATCCGCCCGTGCCGGTCCCATGGTAAGAGCTATTACCTCTCCTCCCATCTTCTCCTTTATTTTCACCGCTTCTTCCACGGCATAGTTATCGAAGGGATTGGTAACTGCTTTAATCCCCTCCCGCTTTATTCTCTTCGTTTCCGGATCTATCGTAGCGTCATGGGTTCCGGGTACCTGTTTGACGCAGACTACAATTCTCATAGACTGCTCCCCTGTTTCCACATATCCGTAACCAGGTGGTACTGGGTCTTGAAGCCGAGCAGTGATAGATAGACCCCGCACTTCGGATAATTCTCATGAAGCTTCGTCAGGGTCTCCAGGGGATCAAAGTTTTCAGCGCCCTTTATTTCATAGCCTACCGCCTCGGAAAGGAGGTAGATCTTCTTGCTCATCCACGCCTCGACGATGATCGGAATATCCGGATACTTCGCCAGGAGTTTGTCGACCACGGGGTGATCGTTAATAACCGGCTGGGTGATGATAAAGCTGGCCCCGGCAGCCATCTTCCGTTCCATTTTCTCAAATTCGTGCTCTTCGGGTTCATAGGGATTGAAGGCGACGCCGAGAACAAAGTCACCGGGGTATTCCCTTCCTATATAACGGAGGAGCTCGACGGAGGTAACCGATTCCACCCCGGTCACACCGATATCCGCCGGTGTCAGTTTCGGTAGACGGTCCGAGCCGTCTCCGCTTATGACCAGAAGCTGACGGATTCTGTACTTCCTGCAGGACTCGAGGATCCGGTCAAGATCATCTTTTGTATGAAAGGTATTCAGGTGGATCATCACCTGATCATCCTTCGGTTCCAGTTCCAGTTCTTCGATCATCTCGGTGCCCTGAAAGGAGAGATTTCCCATGGCGTTATCGGTAATACAGGCGCAGTATCCGCTTTCCATTACCCGCTCAAATTTTGTCTTGAAGGTTTCAAGATCCTTTTCCAGTTTTTCCGAATCCTGTTTTGCAGGAAGAATTTCCACGTGGTAGCTCTTGCTGTCGATATGCTTCTGCACACTATGCATTTTCTTATCCTCCGATAAAGGTTGTGTCTTACTTGTTATCCCTGAAAGCGGAAATGTAGTTCATGCCGTACTCGTCATTGCCCAGAAGCAGCTCTTTCGCAAGTCCGTACAAGCTGTCGCTATAGTCAATACCCGCCAGGATCTCATCATTTATCTGCTTCGGGTCGACTATCCCGCCATCACAGCCCGCTTCCAGACAGAGCTTTGCAAATACCTGGTTAATGATGTTTCTCTTCGGCATTCCATGGGAGATGTTTGAGAGACCCGGTGCAAAGTGGAAATCCTTTCCGTATATTTCCCGAAGGGCTTTCACCGTATCGATGAAGATTATCCCGTTTGTCTGGGAGACGGAGACAGGATAGACCAGAGGATCTATGAAGATTCTATTATCCTCGAATCCTTCGGATTTCAGAATCTTCATCAGTTCCTCAATATTCGCAAGCCTCTCCTCCATGGATTCGGGCATGCTTTCCCTGCCCGTCGCCCCGGCTATTATGCAGGCACCCTGTTTTGCCGCGATCGGAATCAGCGAGGAGCGCTCAAGGGAGACGGAGTTGACCATGGGTATGCCCCTGGACTTGTCACAGACAGCCAGTCCTGCTTCAAGTATTTCAGGCTCCGAGGAGTCGATGCTGAGGGGTACGGAAGAGACCTCCTGGATTATCCTTGCGGCCCATCTTACCGCTTCAAGCTTTTCCTCCGTCTCCATGCTGAACTCATCCACATTGAGATCGAGAAACCAGGCTCCGTGAGCTTCCTGCTCCAGGGCCATGGCCTGTATATAACGTTTACCAAGATCCTTTTCCGTATCGGATCCGTAAAGACCCTGGTGAACGGCTACCGCCACATGACGGACCTTTCCATCCCTGAAATTATCGCCCTCAACCACCGATTCGGGGATGGGCAAATGGCTCGCTTGTCCCTTTTCACTGAAAACAAGACTGAAAGAGCCGTCGCCCATCTCTTCCACAAACTTTCCCCGGGTCAGCCTTACCCTGGTACAGTGAATATTTTCCCCGACTATGATATATGAACCCTTTTCTGACATAGCAACCTCCATTGGTTTGTTCAAGTCTGTATCATCATAGTTGCATGTTCTCTGACCTGTCTTGTAATGTTTTTTCGATATTGTGAAAATATTTGGATGAAGATGCGATTTTCGCACTATTTTTCTTGACACATTCTCCGAAACGTTCAACCATCACACCACGTATGAAAGAGATAGAGAATCTTATCCGTAGCCTCGAGGGCGTGATCAATCTGAGAAAGCTGGAAGGCGGTAATCTGACCACGGTAAAAACCCATTGTCCGATCAGGGAGCAGAACGGTTTTGCGGATATTGTATACAGCGGCCTGGAAGATGTTCTGGGGCGGCAGGAAATCTGGGTACTCCTGAAGGATGCGGGATTCAGACCCCCTCCGGGCAAAACGGTCTATATGGTGGAAGATGTGAAAGAGAGGGAGGAACACTCCCCGGGGATGAAAAACATCCTCACTCTGGGAGAACGGCAGTACCACATTATCGGAGAAGAGATCTTCACGGGAGAGCCGGAACCGGAGGAAGCCCATTTTCTCCTGAGCGACGGCTTCGTCCTTTTCACCGAAAGAAGGAAGGGAACAAGTCATCTTCCCGCTTATTTTCTGCTTCCCCCCATCCCCTTTCCCGAGCTGGAAGAGAGGAAAAAGGAGCTGGGCATCCGGAACATCGTATCCGTCAGCCCCTCGGCCGGCAGCGATATGGTGCTCCGGGACCTGTTCGGATTTGATCTCAGCCCGGAATACGCCACCATTCTGATCGGCATGGACCGGCAGGAGAGATAGCTGTTTCCCGCCGGTCCAATACCTGCAGACTCATGAGAGCATCTTGATCCACTCTTTGACAACATCCTTGTCAACAGCCTTTCCGAAGCTGCGCAGCTCTTTCTTTACCGAAATTACCGCGGGAAGCCGTTTAACCCCGTGCTTGGAGATCTCCGATTTACTGGTGATCCGCTCAACGAAGATATCACTTCCCAGTTCACGCTGGGCACGGTTGATATTTTCCAGCAGCTGTTCCGCCTCGGGAGTTCCGTTGTCAAGAACGATGAGTTTGCTGTCGTTCTTTTTGATCCGTGCCCGCTCTATCATTCTCCGGTAGATGGCGGCGATCAGGTCCTCTCTCTTGGGAATCTGGCTTATGAAGGTAACTTTTCCGTCGATGCAGATGGTTGGAACTTTTTCGACATTCAGGGATATCATGAGCTCTATCGCCTCTTTCGATTTGATCTTGTGCTCCTTCCATTCCACCACTCCCTCAAATTCGGGTGCAATCTCCTTGACACTCTCTACCATGTACTGACAGGGACTGCACGATTCGGAATCCAGGGTTATGATATCGACCATGATCTTGTCAGAGCCGCCGTACTCGGAGAGATCCAGATCGGTGGTCATTTCTTTCTTAGTCCCGATGAGCTCCATGGCCACCTGCAGTTTATACTCGTCCCTGACCATCTCCGACACCGCGATAATGTTTTCGGGACGGACATGGTAGGGAATATCGCAGCCGGGAGCGAGGATGAAGCCCTTGTTCCCTCCTATGCTTATGCATTCCGCGGCATGCCGTACATTCTCCTCTTCCTCTTCAAAGAGCATTACCGTGGTAAGCTTCATGTTTCCGCCGAAAGAGACGCCATACTGTGCTGTTGTCTCTTTCACATAATCCAGGGGGATATTTTCATCGATGGAGATATTGTCCGGCTTGCACAGGCACATGTTTTCGATATTCTTCTGAGCGTGGCCGCAGACAAAAAAGGAAGACTTCTTTCCTTCCTTTCTGATATATGAAAAGATATCCGCAAGATAATCACTCACAAAGCTGGAAAAATCTTTCGGACCGATCTGGCTGGTCATGGGGTCCACAACCGCAACAATGTCGCAGCCGTTTTCCATGTACCAGCCTGCCATCTTCTTTGATATGCCGGTACAGTATTCCATAACCTCTTTTACGTAGTCCGGATTGTCGTACATCGCCATAAAGATCTCGGGACCCATCATGTGGAGGGAGAGGGTAAAGGGACCGGTAATTAGTCCGTAGAGTGCCACATCCGGAAACGCCTTCCTGAGCTTCCGGGTCACGTCCATGGCCATGGGGATTCTTCCGCTCTTTTCGGTCAGCTCCGGCAGGTCAGAAAGCGTCCGGTCCCCCGTAAGCGGATGGCTGGATACGGCCGGAGGATTGTCTTCGGACCATATGATAGAACAGCCGAGAACTTCAGCCTCTATCTGAAGATCGAAGATCACCGGAATTCCGTCGGGCTTATACAGCTCTATGGCCTTTGTCATTCCCGCCACAATATTGTCCCCGCTTTGCAGAAACTCATCCGCCTTCATATCCAGAAGCTGCGCTGCATGAACTCCGACAAAGGGGACATAGGGAGTCCGTTCGGTCACTTTATTTTCCATTGCGCTTAAAACAAGTTCTTTTCCTGTCATCATCTTCTCCTTCCGTTCGTTTTTCCTGCACATCGTGGACAGTGTATGGAGCCGGAAAGCCATGGTATTGTACTTTCTTTCACGATTTTGTAATAATCAACGCTCAGTTTTCATCTTGAGCTGCAACAGACCTTTTCCTTTCCCTGCCGCCCTTGACGGGAAGCGCTATTTTACGCATCTTTGGTCCGACTTGCACGTGCTGTACGGTCAGGAGGTTATGAAGATGGATAAAAATCCGGCAAAACTTATATTTCTTACCGGTTTTCTCGGTTCGGGAAAGACCACATTATTGAACCGGCTTCTTGCCCTGCTGGAAGGCAGCAGGATCGGGGTCATAGTCAACGAATGGGGAAGCATCAATATAGATGCCGGGCTTATTGAGCATGCCGGAAAGGATGAAATTATCGAGCTTTCGGGAGGACAGATCTTCTGCAGCTGCCTCTCCGGATCATTTGTCAACGCGGTGGTAAAACTATCCTCCCTCAATCTTGACTACATTCTTACCGAAGCTTCGGGGCTCGCAAAACCTTCGGTCCTTATGGAGATAGTCAATGAGGCGGAGAAGCGGAGCGAAGGGAAGCTTGCCTATGAGGGGATGATCTGCATAATCGACGCATCCCGTTATCTCGTGCTCCATGAGGTGGTAAATGCGGTGGATGAACAGATCGCCTATTCGGACCGCTTCGTTCTTAACAAGACCGATCTTGCTTCACCGGCCGATATCGCAAAGATCAGGGACATACTCGGGGAGCTTCGCCCCGGCTATCCGGTGTACGAAGCGGTGAATGCCTCAGTCGGCGGGGAGATCATTTCCGGCCGGCAGAAGATCAGCCGCACGGAGGCGGACCCGAAATACCGTGGATGGGGAGCCTGCGGACGGCCGGCCTCCTGCACCGTTACTCCAAAAGAGTCCGTAGGACGGCTTGAACTGAAAGCCTTTCTCTCCGCGGCCGCCGCTTTTTCCTACAGGATCAAGGGTTATGTACCTTTAAGCCCCGGAGGAGAGCTGTACCTGGTTGACTGTGTGGGAGAGCAGGTAAAAATTGCCGATACTCCGGCGGAGGAAGGCCGGCCGGAACCCTCCTTTGTGGTCATCGGCAAGGGTGCGGTACCCCCGTCCGACGATGTGCGGAGGAGCTGGAAACAGTTTCTCGATGCGGGTATAAAAATTTCCTGAACTGAAAAATCAGCGGTTTAGAATGCCCTCGGCAGCCCTTATGCCGCTTGCCCAGGCGGCGGTTATCCCGCGGCTTGTTCCCGCCCCGTCGCCGGCAAACCAGATGCTGTCGGTAACCCTGAAATGACGATCCCGGAAGGCAGGCTTGTTCGCGTAGGTTTTCAGCTCGGGATAGTACATGATGGTACTCGGATGGAGAACGCCCGGTACTATGGTATCGAGCATCTTCATCGATTTCCAGATATTGCGGAGGATTTTTGAAGGCGCCGCCAGGGATATGTCGCCGGGGGAACACCCGCTGAGGGTCGGTTCAAAATCGTAGAGATCTCCGGTGAAGCTCCCCCGTTTGGAACGCTTGCCCAGGCGAAAATCGCCTACCCGCTGCATGAGCGGCTTTCCGCCGCCCATAAGCATTGCCTGCAGTCCCAGATTTTCGGCAAACTGCTGTCCGCTCACCACCGGTTCGGTAAGCCGGACCGTATTGAGAACCGCAAAATTGGTAAGGCCGTTGGCTTTGCCCTTTTCGGCGGAATATGCATGACCGTTGACGGAGTAGAAAACATCGTCCCGGGCGGTCCGGTACCGCTCCTGAACCACATGGGCATTTCCGCTGTTGGTGCAGAAGGTCCGGACCTTGCCGGGAAACATAAACTTGGGGTCGTAGTAATCCCGGACTATGGGATAATGTTCCACCCTCGTCTCGACCCGGATACCGATATCCACTATATGATCCACATAGGAAATACCAAGCTGATCCATTATCTGCTGCAGGAAGCGGAATCCCTTTCGACCCGGGGCGACCAGCAGAGCCTCGTAACCGTACTCTCCCTCTCCCGCGCGCAGTATCCTGCGTTCATGGTCGATCCCGGTCACCTCCGCGCCAAGCAGAAACTCCGTCCCGCGGCTGGAAAGCTTCGCCGTAAGCTCCTTGATAAGCTCGAGTCCCCCGTCGGTTCCCAGATGGGACTGCTGGATATTGAGCAGCTCGACTCCAAGGCGTTCGGCCCGGTTCTGGTAAATCAGGAGATTGGTTTTTGCCATCAATCGGGGGGTGAGCTCACGCTTTACCAGTTCAAGGTAGTGCTCGGCCTCTTCCCTGCTCCAGCTGTCGAGGGGAAAACCCGTAGGAAAGGTAAAATTCATCTTGCAGTCGTTCCGCAGACCGCCCGTGCTGAATCGCTCACTGTCAATCAGGAGAATGGAAGCGTCCGGTCTGGCCTCGGAAACGGCAAAAGCCGCCCCGAGACCGGCAGGACCGGTTCCGATAATTACCACCTCGTGCTTTTTCATCTTACCCCTTTACCGTTTCCCGTCCCCTTGCCCCTTTCCAGGGCGATCCGTCCCGTTCTTATGGTTTCCAGGACACGGAATTGTGATACAAGATTGATGGCACTGTCAACCGAGGCGCTGTCCCCGGTTACCTCGATAACCCATACATCATCCGAAGAATCTACGAGACGGGCCTGAAGCGCTGTCACCACCTGCAGGAGCTGGGCCCGGTCTCCGCTGTCCACCTCCAGTTTAACCAGGGCATGTTCCCGTTCGATTATCTTTTCGCGGTCGATATCCCACACTTTTATCACATGAACCAGCTTCTGGAGCTGCTTTCGTATCTGTTCCAGTACGCCGTCATCGCCGGATACCACAATAGTGAACCGGCTTTTTCCCTTCACCTCGGTTCTTCCGACCGCCAGCGATTCAATATTGAACCCCCTGCGGCTGAAAAGCCCGGAGACCTTGGTCATGACACCCGGAGTGTCGTCGCACAGAATGGATATGGTATGTTTCATATTGCAGCTCCTTCAACAAGATCGGTAAGCTTCGCACCGGTTACCATGGGATACACATGATCTTCATCGTTTACCATGCATTCGATAAGCTTCAGTCCGGGAACGCCTTCGGCCTGCAGAAGAGCATTTCCAAGTTCTTCCCCGTCTGATACGCGGAAACCTCTGCAGCTGCACGCCTCTGCCATGGCAGTAAACGAAACGCTGCCGCCGATACGACTTGCATCGAAGCCTCCAGCATAGAATGAATCCTGAAGCTGACCGATCATCCCGAGCCGGTGATCATGAATGACAAGCACCGTCAGGTTTATACCGAGTTCTCCGGCACAGGCGAGCTCCTGAATATTCATCATAAACGATCCGTCACCGCTTATGAGTACCACATCGCGGTCGGGCCTGGCAAGCTTTGCACCAATTGCGGCAGGCAATCCGAAACCCATGGTCCCGAGACCGCCGGAAGTAATGAAGTTACGCCCCCCCGAGACCGGATAATACTGGGCAGCATAAATCTGGTGTCTTCCCACATCCGTGACAAGGATGGGATCCGGGTGAACCTTCCGGACCTGATCGAGAATTGCAGGGGTGGTAAACCGCCCTTTTCCCGAGGGAAGCGGATGGGCGGCTGCGGCTTCCGTCAGAGTCCTGACCCATTCACCCCTCTCCCGGGACTGAACAAGCTCGGTCAGTCTGGGGAGGATATCCGCTACATCTCCCACAATCGGCAGATAGGCGGGAACGTTTTTTCCGATCTCCGCAGGATCAATATCAATGTGAACGATCCTTGCTTCGGAGGCAAAGGTGGCAAGAGGACCGGTGGAACGGTCTCCGAACCTTGTGCCTATCGCCACAATCAGATCGGCTTCGGTAACGGCCTTGTTTGCCGCGTATCGGCCGTGATAGCCGAATAGCCCGAGATTGAGGGGATGACTGTTGTCAAAGGCGGATTTTCCCATGAGGGTATGGACCGTCGGTATGGAAGTCTTCTCAATGAAGCTCTTCAGCTGTGCGAATGCTTCCGAGAGAAAGATCCCTCCTCCCGATATTATAACGGGCCGTTCGGCTTCATCGATAAGAGCAGCTGCGCGCTTTACCTGGCCGGCATGGCCTTTGATGGTAGGAGAGTAGCCTTCAAGCGGTTTCCTGGACTCATCCGCACTTGAAAATTCGGCCTGCTGAACATCTTTTGGAATATCCAGAAGTACGGGTCCTTTTCTTCCTGTGGTAGCAAGATAGATTCCCTCCTCGAGCATCGGACCGACATCTTCGGGATTCTGCACAAGATAGTTGTGTTTGGTAATCGGAATGGTAATTCCAGTTATATCCACTTCCTGAAATGCGTCGTTTCCGATCATGTTCCGCGGAACCTGACCGGTTATGGCCACCACGGGCGAGCTGTCCATATAGGCAGTCGCAATCCCCGTCACCAGATTGGTGGCACCGGGGCCGCTTGTGGCCATACAGAATCCCGGACGTCCTCCCGCTCGCGCATATCCGTCGGCCATGTGTGCCGCACCCTGCTCATGACGGGCAAGAACACACTTTACGCTGCTCCGTCCGAGAGCTTCGTAGAGTGGAAGATTTGCTCCCCCGGGATACGCAAACATTATTTCAGCCCCGGCCTTCTCCAGCCCCTTTACCAGTCTCTTGGCTCCAGTCGATCTCCCTTTTTTCAAGCTCAGCCTCCATCCGTTTTTTTTTCCGGGACATAAAAAAAGGGCCCGTCGCCGAAAGGCGACAGGCCCTGGATTATATCCCGGTATACCCTATCCGCTTCTCCGGCGACAAAAGTCGACATGGGAGACGACAACGACGAGTACAAGTAGGCTTACAAGTGCTTTTACTGCTGTCTTTGCGGTCATCCCGTGTTACTCCATCCGAAAAAGGGAAGGTTATGGAAACAAGTCTAATTATATGCTAAGTTCGGGTCAAGATGGAAAACGACGAAAAAGAGAGAAAAGTTCTGCTTCATGCCTGCTGCGGGCCATGTGCCGCTCCCTCGGTAGAAAGACTGCTCGAAGAGGGGTTATCTCCCGCTCTTTTTTACTCCAATCCCAACATTGCGCCCTATGAAGAGTGGGCTAAGCGGCTGGACTCGCTGGAAATCCTCGCAAGAAGCTTCGACCTTCCGCTTCTTCAGGAAGAGTATGACCATGAGTCGTGGCTTTCCCTGGTAAGCGGCCATGAAAACGAACCGGAAAGGGGCAGCCGCTGCACCCTGTGCTTCAGCAGGGCCCTGAAAGCAACGGCGGAAACAGCCGGCCGGCTCGCCATTCCCCATTTCACGACCACCCTCACCCTCAGCCCGCTCAAGAATTCCCGGCTTATTTTTTCTCTTGCCGGACCTTACCCGGGATTCCTTGAACGCGACTTTAAAAAGAAGGGAGGCGTCGCACGCAGTGTGGAACTGAGCAGAACCCTGGGCCTCTACCGCCAGAACTACTGCGGCTGCGAATTCTCCATGCCCATCAGTTTAAGATAGTCCATCATCACAATTGCGCAGTTGTTTTCCTCTATACCGAGAATTTTCATTTCCCTTTCCGCGCTTTCAGGTGAATCGGAGGCATGCGCGGTATTCACCATTATGTTGCTTCCAAACTCACGCCTTACCGTTCCGCCCGGAGCCTTGGTGGGATCCGTCGGTCCGAGCACATTGCGTATTTTTTCTACCGCGTTCTCTCCCTCATAGACCAGAACCATGCTCTTTACCTTGCCAGGATTGTGCTGTTCGTCCACAGGGCAATCTTCCGGCCGCTGACCGGACATGAACTCCACAATCTGACCAAACTGATCTTCGGCGTAGTAGACTCCGAAGGTATTTGTAATCTCTCTGCGTATATCTTCGTTAACGCCAATACCGAACTCCCGCTCAAGGACGGTCACGGCCTTTTTACCGAAGACCGGAGCCAGCTTGTCCCGAAGGACATTCTTTACGGGACCGTAGAAATCAAGGGCCTGGGCCACGGACATTCTCTGAACCTTGCAGCCGATAATGCGCAGCCCGGTCCTGCTGAACATATCGATTATGGCTCCGGGCCTGCTGGAGGCAAACTGCCAGTTATCCGGCTTAATTATTACCAGGGTACGCTGGATTTTTTCCGGATCGGGGTACTTCATATTTCTTATAAGGTTCGGTTCTGTTCCGATAAAATCCGAAAAGATGCGCATGTTCCGGAGCGCTGTTTCCTGGTTGCGGGGGGTCATAACCGCCGGTTCAAAATAGCGGACCTTCCCGCTCCGCTCACGGTCCAGTATGAGGTCGGCATAGGTATCACGAATGGTCTCACCGGTCAGAGACTCCGGTCCCCGGTTTTCCTGATAGAGAGCACCCGCAACATCGGAAAGCTTACGGCAGGCGTCAATTCCCCTGAAAAGCATCAGAAGCACACGGTGCCGCCGCCCTCCGCTGGGTTTGAAATTCTCCCGCACGTAATCGGCGAGAAGCGTTCCCGCCGGGGGAACACCTTCTTCAACATGACGGTCGGGAGTATAGGCATCCAGTGAAGCTGCGTACTCTTCCGCCAGTTCTTCCGTGGGCGCAAATATCTGCGCACCCACGAGCTCAAGGTCCAGGCGGGAAAGGAGGCGGGAAATAACCCCCCCCGTACGGCTCTTTGCAATGGTATAAGGTGTTGCAAGAATGTAGGAAAGTTCTTCGCTCTTTTCTTTTTCCATGGTTTTGTCCTCAGATAATATTAAGCTTGCGGGCTTCCCCGGCTGCGGCGTCGAGAAATATATCAAGCTCGTGATCGGTATGGATAGACATGTAGCTGGTACGGATAAGTGCCCGGTTGGGAGGTACCGCAGGTGAGATAACCGGATTTACATAGAAGCCCCGTTCAAAGAGGGCTTTCCAGAACATGAAGGTGAGATCATTGTTGCCTATAATGAGGGGTACAATGGGTGTGGTCGCGGTCCCTACCTCGAAACCGAGGTCCCTGAACCCGCTTATCATTTTGCGGGCTATTTCCTGAAGTCTCTGTACCCGTTCGGGTTCGCTTTCAATAATATCAAGGGCCTTGATAACGGCAGCCAGGTTGGCGGGGGGCATGGAAGCGCTGAAAATGAGCGATCTGGCAAAATGGCGGATGTAATCCACAACCTCACTATCTCCGGCGATAAAACCGCCGATCGAACCGAAGGCCTTGGAAAAGGTGCACATCGTCAGATCGGTCAGGAGGGGATCGCCGAAATGCTCACAGGTGCCCCTTCCGGTACTGCCGACAACTCCGATCGCATGGGCCTCATCAAGATAGACTGCGGCACCGTAACGGCTGCCAAGCTCCCGTATCTCGGGAAGCCTGGCGATATCTCCTTCCATTGAGAATACGCCGTCGGTAATAATCATCTTCGGAGCCTCAAGGGGCAGCTTTTTCAGGACTGCCTCAAGGTCTTCCATGTTGTTATGCCGGTAACGGTGGAGGCTGACATCGCTGTGCATTCCCCGGGCAAGGAAAATGCCGTCCATAATTGAAGCATGGTTGTATTTATCACTGATTACATGGCTTCCGCGCACCATAAGGGCGGAAATTGCGCCAAGATTGGTCTGATACCCCGTGGTAAAACAGATTGCCGCATCCCTTCCGGTAAAGACAGCCAGGCGGTGTTCAAGCTCCTCGTGAAGGTCCAGGGTACCGTTCATGAAGCGTGAACCGGAACAGCTTGTACCGTATTTACGCACCGCAGCCTCGGCGCTCTCCTTCAAGCGCGGGTCGAGAGAGAGACCCAGGTAGTTATTGGATCCCGCCATAAAAAGTTCCCGGCCCTCTATAATGACCTTCGAGCCATTATAGGCTTCAATAGGCCTGAAAAAAGGATATAAACCGCTTTCCCGCGCCCGCGTCGCATCCTTGAAAGCGTAACATGGTTCAAAAAGAGGTTTGACACCTGACTCCGTACTGCTTTTCATCTGGTCATGTCCTTCTGTACTGTTATTTTTTTCTGTACACGGCGAACGTCGGAATCCATCATGTACCGCACCAGGCCCGGAAAAAGCGCGTTTACCGCATACACCAGCTTCGATGCCGATCCCGGAATAATCAGGAATCTGTTTTTCTTCAAGCCTGCCAGAAGAGCCCGGGCGACCGCTTCCGGCTTCATGATTTTTACATTGCCGCTTACGGCTCTGGTTTCGGGAGGCTTTGAAAGATCCTCCTGAATAAGCTGGGGCGTATCGGTGTCCGGCGGACAGAGCACCGAAACCCGTATTCCCCGGGGCTTGAGTTCGCCCCTCAAGGCCTGGGAAAGCCCGATAACGGCAAATTTTGTGGCCCCGTACGCGGTGTATCCGAAGGTTCCCACAAATCCCGCCACCGAAGAAACCGTGACAATTGATGCTCCCCGCTGCATGAGGGGAACGACGGCCTGCAGGGTGTTCCAGGTCCCCGTCAGATTAGTATCCAGCATGGAATGAAATGCCTCGTCGGAGATGTTCTCGAAATAGTCGGGACAGGCGTTTCCGGCACAGGTAAGAAGCAGCTCCGGAGCTCCAGAGCTTTCCGCGGCACTGCGTACCGCCCTTTCCACACTCCCGCGGTCCGTTACATCCATTACAAATGCCGATACCGATCCCGGATAATGCTCATTTAGCCGGTCTGCCGCCATGTTCAGCTTTTCACCGTTTCTTGCGAACAGAACCACCCGGCAGCCTTCCCGGAGAAAAGCCTCCGCCGAAGCAAGGCCGATTCCGCTTGATCCTCCGGTAATGTAGACAAGCCTGTCCATCATATGACCCTCGACTCGTCCGCTCCGGTTTTCCGGTCCGCAAGCCAGCTGGAAAGCTCACGGAAATAACTGCCTTCCAGGTGACTGACCGCCTCGGTAAGGAGAAAAATAAGCTGCTCACGTTCCTCGGAGTTCTTCAGCGAGTTGAGGATATTGGCCGAGATGACCCGGTCAACCCGGTCATGTTCGCGTTGAACAAGCTTGCCTGAATCGGTCAGCTCCAGTCCGTAGGATCTGCGGTCCCGCCGGCTCTTTACCCTGCGCACCCAGCCCCGCTGGACCAGTCTGTTTATGCTGCTGGTCACGGTGCTGCCCGGCAGATCCATAATATCCCTCAACTCCTTTATGATGATATCCGGCTTGAGCCAGACCAGGCTCATCAGCTGGAGATCGATGGGCGGAATGTTGTTCAGCATTTTCGACCATGCCCCGGGAAAACGTACCGCATTGATGAGCGCGTGAACAAGGATGTTCAGATCTTCAATCTGGTCGCCGGGGAACAGTGCCGGATTCGTTTTTTCCATATCGGAAATACCCTACCATAAAAATTCGGGAAAAGGAAGCTTAACACTCCTCATTTTTGCGCTCCCCGGCCATCAGTTTAATTGCTGATTTTTCTCTTATAAAACCGTTTTCAGATTGAACGAATTTCGTATTTCTTGTAGACTCATGATCACAATACTGTTTTCAGGGGGTTTATTAATGGATATAAAGCACTTGTCGGATAAGATCTCGGACTACATGGATGAAAACAAGGATGATATTATCTCCTTCCTGCGGGATTTTGTCGCAATCAAAAGCGTAACCTATGACGAAGGTGCGGCTGTAAGCTGGTACGCGGATAAATTGAAAGAGTTCGGCTTCGATGAGGTCCGGATAGACGCCGTCGGCAACTGCCTCGGAAGAATCGGTTCGGGAAAAAGTGTCCTCCTCTACGATGCCCACATTGATACGGTCGAACCGGGCAATCCCGACGACTGGGGTATCGACCCCCTGAAAGCGACCTACCTCGACGGAATAATCCGCGGACGCGGAGCCGTTGACGACAAGGCGTGTCTTACCGGCTTTGCCTTTGCAGGAAAGGCCTTGAAGGCCCTTGATCTGGACGGCGATTTTACCATGTGGGTATCCGCAAGCATAAGTGAAGAAGATGTCGAAGGCTCCTGCGTCAAGGCGATGATGGAAGAAAATCCGGACATCAAGCCCGACTACATTGTGGTCGGCGAAGCAAGTGAAATGAGAATTATCCGCGGCCACAAGGGCCGGGCGCTCATAAAAGTGGAAGTAAACGGCAAGGCTGCCCATGCCAGCGCCGCCTGGAGGGGGGAAAACGCTCTTATCAAGGCCCTTCCTCTGATTCAGGGTGTGGATGCCATGAAGGATTTTGTAAAAGACCCCTTTCTCGGCTCGGGCTCCATCGAGGTGACAAAGGTCGAATGCGATACCCCGAGCCTGAACACCATTCCCGGCCGGGTGACGGTATTTATCGACCGCCGTATCAGCTGCGGAGAGAGCGCCGAAGATCTTATCGCGGAGCTCAAGCCACTGGTAGACCAGGTGGGCGGAAAAGCATCCATCGATACCGAACATGTGACTACCTACACCAGTTTCAAGATTGAACAGGTTGATTACTTCCCCAGCTGGGTTATCCCGGAAGAGCACGTTCTCATAAAAACCGGAGTGGAAACCTTCAAGCACGTTTTCAATACCGATCCGGTAGTGGGAGCCTGGGACTTCTGCACCAATGCCACCCACCTGTGCGGAAGAACCGGTATTCCGGCTATCGGTTTCGGCCCCGGGGACGGATCGCTCTGTCATTCCACCCAGGACGGGGTCAAGGATACGGAACTTGTGGATGCCTCCAAATTTTACGCGCTTTTTGCCCTGGCCATGTCGGGGAATTAAGAGCAGAATATCCTGTATGACCGGTCCGCATCAGCGGGCCGGTTTTTTTTGCCTTTACACGGAACAATGCATATTATTGGGGGCACATGGAAGGAGAACCCAGGATGCTTATACGAAAAAACATTCCCCACGAAGAAGCTCTTTCGGCGGTAGAAAACGGAGAATTTTCTCCGGAAATTCGGAATGCGGCGCCTTCTGCCGCTATTATCCTCACCCAGAGCTGGTGTTCCGAATGGAAATTCATGAACCGTTACCTCGACTCACTGGCAGAAGATGAAAGCCTGGCCGGAAAGGATATCGTGGTCTGGCAGCTTGTTTACGACGGTACCGACTATTTTGAGGAGTTCCGGACCTTCAAAGAGCAGACACTTGGGAATTCCCGCATCCCCTACGTCCGCTTCTACCGGAAGGGCTCATTTACCGGTGATGCGAACTTCCTGGGAAAGCTGGATTTTCTGAAGAAGCTGAAATAAGCGTTCAGGCAGGAAGGTAAAAGACAATGTGGGCGCCGCTGTCCGATTCCCTGAAGGCAATCTCCCCCCCGTGAAGAGTGACTATGCTTCTGGCAATGGCAAGTCCCAGCCCCCTCCCCTTTGAGCTTCCATCTTCGCCCTCTCCCCGGTAAAAACGTTCGAAAAGACGGTCCGTATGTTCGTCGGCCGGCCCCGGTCCTTCATCCTTCACGGAGAAGTCAAAACCGCTGCCGGATCGTCCGGCGGTCAGGGTGACGACGGAGCCTTCCGGAGCGAACCGGAGGGCATTTGAAAGCAGATTATCGAAGACCCGGTCAATCTTACCCCGATCCGCCCTGAGCCTGCCTTCGCCTTCACGGAGTTCAGTCCTGAGGAGAATCTCCACCCCCTTCTCTTTTGCCGCCGGACGGAAGCGTTCCGCGGCTCTGGAGCAGAGCAGTACCGCATCACTCTCTTCAAGATTCAGCCGGTCATGGTCACGCTCAAACCTGCTGACAATTCTCAGCTCTTCGATAAGCGTAGAGAGGCGCTCCACATCTCCCATCAGCCGTCCGAGCTGGACAGGATCCGCAGTATAGAGCCCTTCGGAGAGCAGTTCGAGTCTTGATTTCAACAGTGCCACGGGGGTACGCAGCTCGTGGCTGACATCGGCAATAATCTGCTGCTGCCGCTCCTCGCTCCGGTTGAGATTGGCCGCCATTTGATTGAACTGCATCTTCAGCTCTTCAAATTCCCTGGCCGTTCCGGGGCCCGGCGGGATTCTTACCGAGAGATCCCCCTCTCCTATTTTTTTTGCCGCAAGATTAAGCTCTCCTATCGGCTTTACGATACGGTATGTTATGAAGACCACCATTCCGATCGCAGCCGCCATGGAAATGAGCGCTGAAAAAAGGAGAGACATTCCCACCGCCTTGAGAAAACGCTCCTGATAGGGAAGCAGTTCGTCCCCGATCATGGAGCCGATAAATACTTCCCCCTCTTTTTCTCCGTCAACAATAATATCCTGTCCATCGCGGACCCGTACAATCTCCTCAACCTCCCGCGGGAGCCTGGGAAAGGTGTGAAACACAATGGCCCCCTGAGCATCGGTCACCACAATCCGCTGGCGCGGCGCCATATGTCCCCCGGGCATCATGGGGCGCATCCCCATTCCGGAGAGAGGAGCCTTGCGCCACTGCTCCGGCCTTCCCGAAGAGAGGGTAAGGGCCAGCGCCCGTGCGGCTTCAAGATCGCCGCGGTTCACCAGGTCCGCAAATTCAACCCGCATCCGGTACCCCACGCTCAGCCAGGTCAGAAGGAATGCGAAGATAAGCACAAGCGAAAATGCCGTAATCAGCATCCGCCACAGTGTTCCCTTAATCATCCGCTTCCTCCGCCGGAAGGGTAAAACGGTAGCCCACCCCATGAACGGTCTCTACATATCTGGGGTGAGATGGTTCGGGCTCAAGGACTTTTCGGATATTCTTTATATGCACATCGATGGTCCTTTCGTATACAACCGAAGCTTCGCCCGTAACCTGCAGAAGCAGCTCTCCCCTCGAGAAAACCCGTTCCGGATAAGACATAAGATGCTTAAGAACCATGAACTGACCGGGGGTAAGATTAACCGGTTCTCCCGATCGGCTTACCTTCATGGTAAGGGGATCAAGACGGATCGTTCCCCTGACAAGCTCCTGCTCCCCCCCGGCATCTCCGCTCTTCCCGGGGCTTTCAGAAGCGGCGCTTCTTCTGAGAACGGCCCTGATCCTCGCCGCCAGCTCCTTTAGGCTGAAAGGCTTGGTCATGTAATCATCCCCCCCCAGCTCAAAGCCGAGGATACGGTCCGACTCTTCCGCCTTTGCGGTCAGAAAGATGATCGGAACGGCTCCCCTTGCCCGGACTCGCCGGGCAACATCCAGTCCGTCAATTCCGGGCATCATGATATCGAGTACCAGCAGATCCCAGCTGCTCTCCCTTGCCAGATGCAGCGCCTCGCTGCCGCTGGCGGCATGAACCGTGTCGAAGCCGACAGCCTGGAGGTAATCACGCACCATCAGCCCAAGTTCCGCCTCATCATCCACTATCAGTATACGCGGCCGTTTCTCTTCCATATGCAGATAATAACATGGAAATGTGAATCAAATATGTCGATTCCGTGTTTAGTCATTACAGAGATCACTGAAGATAAGGAAGAGACCGGTGGATGAAGATATTATCAGCAGCACCGCAAAGAAACATTTCGGAATTGAGGCGCTCTTTCCCCGCCAGCGTCTGGTCATCTCAAACATCCTCCAGGCTTCGGGCTACTACGGGGCCGAAGAGGCGGCGGAGGCTCCTGCCCGGCAGCTTGTGATTTTCCCCACGGGTATGGGAAAAAGCGTCTGTTTCATGCTGCCGGCACTCCTCATCGAAGCGCTCACGGTGATAATATTCCCTCTCCTTTCCCTTATGAACGATCAGAAACGCCGTTTTGACCAGGCAGGTATTCCATCGGTGCTGATCCGGGGCGGGCAGAGCAGGGACGAACGGAACAGTATATTCCGGAGTATCCGCTCAGGAGAGGTCCGGGCAGTCCTGCTCAACCCGGAAGTGTTCAGTATGCCCGGGGTAATCGGCCAGCTGGCAGGGTGTACGGAGATTCATCTGGTGCTGGACGAGGCCCATACCATTCCGGAATGGGGAGAAAGCTTCCGTCCCTCATGCCTGGAAATTTCCACCACCGCTAAAAAGCTCCCGGTCAGGCAGATTACCGCCTTCACGGCCACCGCCGGAGAACGCATTATCGCCAGAATAACCGAACTGATCTTCGACGGCATACCGCCCCTCCTGGTTACCGCTTTGCCGGACCGGCCTAATATTCACTATCGTGCCGTTCCCGCATATTCCAGAATCCTTGAAACCGCCCGCCTCCTCTCTTCCGTCCTGCCCCGCCCCGCCGTGGTCTTCTGCCGCTCCAGAGTAGAAACCGAGATGGCCGCGGCGGAGCTCAGAGCCCTTCTGCGCGGATGCATTGATCCGGAGGAGATCAGGTTCTTCCACGCAGGGCTGGAACGCGGGGAGAAGGACAGGATAGCCGACTGGTTTTTCTCAAGCAGCACCGGGGTGCTTACCGCTACTACCGCCTATGGGCTTGGTGTCGATAAGCCGGACATACGGACGGTAATTCATCACCGTCCGGCCCCTTCGGTGGAGGCCTTTCTGCAGGAGTCGGGAAGAGCCGGACGGGACCGGAAAGCCGCCTGGTCGGCGGTAATTCTCAGCCCGGAGGATTTGGCCGGAGGCAGAGGCGGCAAGGGTGACGATACCCGGGCCCGGGCCCTGCTTGCCTGCTTTACCGATCCCCGCAGCTGCCGGAGAAAGGCCCTGCTCTCGCTGCTGGATGCCGAAATTGAGAAGTGCGGAGGCTGTGATGTCTGCGGCAATACGGTCATGCTGCACCCCCGGGGCCGGCAGGAGGCGGCGATGCTCTTTACCCTTATGCCCCTGCGCTGGGGGGCAAAGGAGGCTGCAAAGCTGCTTGCCCGCATGCTTCCGGAGTGGAGCGACGCGGAAGCGGAGGAAACCATTGCGGAAATGCTTGCATCGGGAATAATCCGCCGCGCAGAGAAGGGACCCTGGCGAGGTCTCATCCGCCCGGCTGGTTCTCCTTTTTCCATGCTTCGAAGCTTTTTTCCTCGTTCTGCCTCCACAAACCGTAATCCCCCTCGACAATGCCGTTGAAACTGTCCCAGGGGGAATCTTTTTCCTGGTATTGGGCAGCCGCTCCAGTCTCTTCCGCTTCGCCCGGAAGGGCTTCTCCGCGGTTGCTTCCGGCGGCAGCATAGAAGGAGTCGGGAAGAACCCTTCTGCTGCTGTGATACCTCCGGTCCCAGTAGCGGGTGGATAAGCCGGTTATGATTACTCCGCGTTCGGGACCATTGGAAACGGCATGGACAAGAGAGTCCTGTCCAATGTAGATGGCCACATGGGTAACACTGCCGGGGGATGAGCCGGTAGCGAAAAAAACCAGGTCACCGGGCATAAGTTCGGACCGGTCCACGGGTTTTCCGGTTCCGGCCATATCACGGCTCGTACGCGGGAGAGCCTGAAGGTAGGGCTTGTACAGGTAGTTTACAAAACCCGAACAGTCGAAACGGTCAGGACCCGCTGCACCGGAAGCGTACGAGGAACCGACAAGCTCCAGGGCCGGCCGGATAATGAGCGGCTCAAGCTCATAGCCTGCAGCCTGGAAGACCGGGCTAAGAAAAAAGAGGGGTACGATCATCAATAAGCGCTTCATACCGCTATTCTAGAACAGAGTACCTATCGATTGCAATCATCTTTTCATCAAGTTCGGCGCCGTGGCCGGGATCGTCGGTCACATGTATGGTGTCGCCCTCGTAGCGGACACCGCCGCTTACCGGATCGCTGGAGTGCATGAGGGGTCCGTCCAGGTCCGCATAGCGGAAGATGGATCGGGCCGAAGCCAGGTGGGCGGCGGCACTCTGATATACCCTGCTTTCGCTCATGCAGCCCATCATACAGCCTATTCCGGCGGCCTCGGCCACGGCGCTTATGGCGAGAGCCCCGCTTATGCCTGCGGATTTTGACAGTTTGATATTGAAGTAGTCACAGCTGCGCTCCCGGATAAGCGACAGGGCGTCCTCTGCATCAAACAGCGATTCATCGGCCATGATAGGAATCGATGTCCGTCCGCGCAGCTCCCGCATCTGACTCAGCCGCCCGGCGGGCAGCGGCTGTTCACAATACTCGATACCGTATCTTTCAATGGAAGTAAGCACCTTTACCGCATCGGGGAAGGACCATCCCTGGTTGGCATCAATCCGAAGCGGCACTCCATCCCCGACCGCCTCCCGGATAAGCCGGATCCGTTCTATGTCGATACCGGCTTCGGTTCCAAGCTTGACCTTTACCGCCCCGTACCCCGCCTCGACAAATGCGGCCGCACGCTCGGCCATAATCTCCGGCTCAAACAGACCGATGGTGTTGTCGGTAACCAGGCTGCGCTTCCGGCCGCCCAGGAAGGCATAGAGAGGCATTCCGGCCCTTTTCGCCGCCAGATCCCAGAGGGCAATATCAAAGGCACTTCGGGCGGTTACATTGTTCGGCAGAAAAGCTGCCATTGCCCGTGCATGTTCGTGCACGGCGAATGACGGCTCACCCAGAAGAAAGGCCGAGAGCGAGATAGCGGCCTCGAAGACCGTTCCGATGGTCTCTCCCACTATCGCCTGGAAGGGGTTTCCCTCTCCGATACCCGTCCGTCCTTCGCCGTCGCTTATACGGACAAAGAGGGATTCGGTCTCACGGACCTCCATGGTGGCAATACGGAAGGGAACCTTCAGGGGGATTCTCCCCACCATCAGTTCAATTTTAGCGATCATACCATGCTCGTTTTGAAGCGGCCGGTCTTTTCCACCAGGTCGGCAACCTGCCGGTCCAGTTCACCGGTCAGGCCGGTCAGGCTTTCCATGGCCGTATTTATCTCTTCGGTTCCGATACTCGCCTCTCCAAGGGAAGAGGTAACCTGAGCCGAGAGATCTGCAAGGGGTTCCATGGACCTGCTTATTGCGGCGCTGTTTCCGCTTATCAGGGCCGCGTTATCCTTTACCGTAGAGGTTATCTCTTCCAGAAGCTGCATCGCCTGCCGGATCTGTTCCCCTCCGGAGGAAAGTTCATCGGTTGAAGCGAGAATCTCGTCGAATGCCGAAGAGACCTCCGCAACCTCGGTATTTATCGCTTCAAAGGCACGGCTGGTCAGCTCACTGGAGCTCGCCGCATGCTTGATGGTCGTCAGGACCCCGTTGAGCACCTTTCCAATCTCCCGGGCGTTCTGCCCGCTCGTTTCGGCAAGCTTCCGGATTTCATCGGCAACAACGGCAAAACCTTTTCCCGATTCTCCCGCATGGGCGGCTTCAATTGCTGCATTCATTGAAAGCAGATTGGTCTGACTTGCTATGTTGTTGATAATGCCGACCATCTCGCTTATGGTGTCGATGTTACCTGCAATCTCCCGGACCGCAGCGCCGGTCTCAGCCATCTTCTCTCCGCCGTCCCCGGTGCTTTTAACAAGCCTGTCGGTCGCTTCCTTTTTCTGCCTTGTAACCAAAGCCACACTCTCAAGACTTGCCACCATCTCCTGAACCGCGGCGACCGACTCCTCAACCGCACCTGCCTGTTCCGTTATCTTGTCATCCTGCTCTTTAACCGAAAGGTCTATCCCCTTAATGGCAGAGGTAACATCGGTGAAAGCATCGGACAGTCCCGAAACCGAATTACCCACATTGCGGATGGTCGCGTCGATCTCCCTTATTCCCGCGGCGGTCTCTTCGGCCGTGGATCCGATCGTCTGCCTTGCCCGGTCAACTTCTCTTCCGGTCTGTTTGACCGACTCGATGGTGCTGCGCAGCCCCTCAACAAAACGGTTGAAGTTTGCCGCAAGCTCGCCAATCTCGTCCCGTCGGGAAATGTCCAGCCGGGCGGTAAGATCACCATCCCCCTCGGCTATCTCCCCAAGCAGGTCCGCCGTCCGCCTGACGGGCCGGGATATGGATCGGCTTACAAAAAAACTGATCCCCATTCCGATTACGACGGCAACCGCAAGACGCATAAGGGCGTCAAGCCGCATTGCGCCGACCCGCTCTGAAAGGAAGGACCAGTCGTACACAAATTCGATAACCCGGCTGTTGTCGGAGGCAAAACGATCATCCTGCAGGTCGATAAAACGGAACACATGTTCAATTGCCCCTTCCTCCATGATGGTGATGCGGGAATCTTCGCGGGAGCTGAAAATGCTTCTGACGGTTTCACGATAATCCGCATCCACCTCAGGAAGCGATCCCTCACTCCGCTCCACATCCTCTCTCGTGCTTTCCATCATGAAAAGACCGTCATCAATGGTGGAAACCGATACTATTTCGCTGTTGAGAGCAAGGGTCGCCTTCAGAGCCGATTCCACATTCAGTGCCGCAAGACTATCGGCGAATTCCACCGATTCAAGACTCATTTCCAGAATGTAGCGGTTATCCGGGGTGGGATGGTAGGCATATTTACGCAGCGTACCGTCCACGGTGCTTGAAGTAATCCTGTCGGCAAAAAAGTGGTCGCTCTTGCGTATCTTCTCCAGGTATTCATAGAAGGAAGGTGCAACTTTCTGGAAATCCAGACCGATATCCCCCTCAACCGTTGCAGACCGTATAACCCCCGCATCGTCGATTATGTAGAGCTCTATCCCCTCTCCCATGGAGCGCCGGATCTCTTCCAGATCCATCCGCATGATGTTTCCGGCTTCCATATACGCATCGATAAACCCCGCAAAGCCCGCCTCCAGACGGGTATCGAGAGAGGTTTCCAGGATTTTATATGCCTGATCGGTAAGGCGGATTAGGTTTTTAACATTCTCCTCGGCCCGAAGCTGATCCTGCAGAAAAGAACTGTGCAATTCCCTCTGTTCCTTGAAATAGTCCTGTACGGAAATGCTTGCGACAATGAGAAAAATTGCCCCGGTGAATATAAAAAAGATTCTCCCGAAAAGGGAAGTTCTGATGTTTACCGACATAAGTACTCCTTGAAAACGTTACCAAATTTGCTGAGAGTACTGTAAAGATTTCCGGCAGTTTAATCAACAGATATCGGTTTTCAATGGCTTAGGCAGGTAAAACGATACTGAAAAGCAGCTTACAATGCAGCTTTAGCAAACCAGGATGCCATCTGGTTCATGCAATTGTCATGAGATGGTTTCAACGATCAGATTCTTCATAATAAAAAGCATTCTGAATTACCTCCCTATTCCAGGGATACTTGTTTATAAACAGAATACTCTCGTTTCGTATTTCTATTTCAGTATTAAGAACTTCAGAGTTATAAGCATATAAATCTATTTCATTTTGGCCCGAAAGATTTATCCGGGCATTTCGTATGGTGTTCCTAAGATGAAAATTCTTTATTTGATCCTGGTCATACACAGCGTGAAAATAAATTTTGGCCAATTCTCTTATTACATTGCCAAATACATCCTTACCATAAACGGGTGTTTTCCCCCATATCTGCAGCTCATCATTTTCATACACAAAATCTTCTACTATCGAGCTTATTGGCAAGATAAAGTGTTTTTCAGCTATATAATCACCATTGGAACTAAATATATTGATACTAAAACGCTTGTCGTCTGTATCTCTTCCATATAAATACTTCTCTTTTGTGCTGGTAAGAATATATACTTTATTATCAGAATATCTTAATCCTGCTTCTGTATTATAATTATCCCCAAGAATACTTTTTGCCCAGTTAAGCTCAAGATCCCTGCTGATAGATACTACCATTACCGGACGACCGATATTTCCGGTTGTTCCGCTGATTATCATAGTAAGATATAAATCGTTTCCGTCATCGACTACGTTTGTAATATAGCTATCACTGTTACTATTTATTATTTTTGAATCAACAATATTCAGATTATTATCCAGCTTGCAAACACAGGAATTCTTTAGTCCGTTAAAATCACCACTTAAATAGAGATAATCACCAATACAGTTCACAGAAATAACATTGTCCCATTTCTCTGTTGCTAAAACAGATTCCTTCATTATATTTCCATCAATATCAAATTTTCGGATCGTTATATCATAGTTGCTGTTTTTGAAATTTCTGTTATTTTCATTTACAACAAAAATCTCGTTCGCTCGGTTTACAGATATTTTTGGACTGAAATTCCGCGTTCCGATATCAAATGTCTTTGACCAGATTACCTTCTTGTCGGTTATCCTGAACACACAGAGTAATTCCTCCAAGCCACAAGAAACAATAAAATCGTTATCATCTATTACTATAAAATCGATATATTCTTCAAAGTCATATAGTGTGTATATATTAGAATTTTTTAATCCTGCAACTTTTATTCTTGCATAATCAACCATCTCTCTATTTACATAAGTTCCAATAAACAATGAGGCATTCCCTTGTTTATCAATAAGAAAGGCAATCTGATATATATTACTGTTGAATATAATGACTTTTTTGGGTGCTATTGTTATACTGCCTGCTGTAGAAAAAGAATTCTCTGTAATGTAATATTCATCACTGTCATAGATGTCCAGCCACTGGTCATATGTCCATCCGGTAAGACCATTTATAGTTGAAACTTTTACCCAGTTGCCATTATAACCAGCAATAACTTCCGGGATACTAGATTCATTTAACACCAGAAGTTTAGTTCCCGATTCAAAGTTTTCTATTATTTCGCTGGAAGTATCTGGTTCACCTCTCAGTCTTAAACCGCTTGAATTCACAACAGCAATTCGTGATAGATCCTGTGCATACAGTCCTGTAGCACTTATACATAAGAATATGATAATCATTTTTCTCATTTTTATACATCTTCCATTTTTCGACGCTCCGGATAAGCCCTGTTTCTACCTGCCCATGAGCACTTATTTTTGTGAATCTGTGTAATTCCAGCAGTATTGATCTATTCCTGCAATACCGGCACTGCTTGATGATAATCAAAGAATTATAGCTTGTCCATTAAAGAATTTTCATTCAGCTCGGCATAAAAATGCTTACTACGTGGTAATGGAGACAAAGCTTGATTAACATCTGAAAGAGAGGGACAATGCCAACGGAGACACGCAAGCAGATAATTGATGGAGCCTCTGCTCAAAATGCGCCTCAATAGATCGGGACAGCTGCATTCATGGCTGCCATTGCACCCTTGCCTGCCCCTTCGGCGCAATCCACAGCCCGAAAAAAAAACCGCATAAGATAATCACCGGAAACAAGCGCATTGTCGGTACCGAAGAGCCGGCCAGCACGGTATACCTGTAGATACTCACCGAGCCACCTGCTAACGGCCGCTTTTCTCTCTGAGAATCCCCTGAAACAGAGTCAGGCTATCCAAAAAGTTACCGAGCTGGTCCATATCCATCCCTGCGGTCCACTCGCTGTTCCAGGCGGCTATGCCGATACTGCACTCCCGGAGCACATGCTCCCCCCTGGAAGTCAGTGAGAGCCAGGATGAACGTTTATCTTCGCTGCAGGGCTCGATACTTATCAGATCCATGCTGTGAAGCTTTTTTACCACCTTTGAGACATGGGCTTTCTCCAGAACCATTTTTGTAACCATGTTCTTCTGGTTGACCCGCCCCTCCCGACCGATGGAAAAGAGGATGGAAAACTGCTGCTGATTCAGGTTGTACGGCATAAGTATCTGGTCGGCCTTCTT
>NPIE01001823.1_pt1 | contig 41516 bp, 31 predicted proteins | sample 8637661 | NCBI WGS metagenome assembly NPIE01 (sample SAMN07420842, study PRJNA396082) | bioreactor metagenome | isolation source: sample BA12 brine-fed electro-methanogenic bioreactor BA | place: Japan: Kochi | collected 2016-12-09 | reverse complement strand
GGCACGCGAGCTGGGTTCAGAACGTCGTGAGACAGTTCGGTCCCTATCCGCCGTGGGCGTAGGAAATTTGAGAGGAGCTGCTTCTAGTACGAGAGGACCGAAGTGGACGAACCTCTAGTGCATCAGTTATCACGTCAGTGGTATTGCTGAGTAGCTACGTTCGGATGAGATAAGCACTGAAAGCATATAAGTGCGAAACTCACCTCAAGATAAGATTTCCCTGAAGAGTCCTTGTAGACGACAAGGTTGATAGGTCACAGATGTAAGCTTAGTAATAAGTTTAGTCGAGTGATACTAATTACTCGTTTGACTTTGTCAAACTATTAATTTTTACAGTCGGTAGCTGCGGCATCTGTTGTTCACCCTTTTTATACATTTGTATTTTTCCTGGCGATTATATCGTAGGGGAAACACCTCTTCCCATTCCGAACAGAGAAGTTAAGCCCTACAGAGCTGATGGTACTGCCCTGGCAACGGGGTGGGAGAGTAAGTCATCGCCGGAAACCTATTAAAAAGCCCCGCTACCGGGGCTTTTTTTTTATTACATTTTATTGTATGTGAAAATATTCGTGCATTATCTCTAAACGTCGATTTGTTTCTTCTTTTGGAGATAACTCGGACAGTTTGTTTAATAAATCCTTATCACTAAAATCTTTTAGATATTTAATAACCCAATCCAATACTTCTTCCGGAAATGTATCTCCGAATATTGCACGGTCACTGTTCAAATATTCTGCCGCTTCCCAGCATGTTTTTGGCAATGACTTGATTTCTGCGTTACTGCTGTCACTGCCCGGCTTTATATACCGCCTTTCCGCAATATCTGTATACTTCTCCGGATCCGAAAATGTGTTGTATATAATTTTTGCCACTCCGGCCAATAAAAGATGGATGAAAGCTGAACCATCAGGACTCCTTAATTCAAAGGTCTGCCTGATGTATTTTGTTCGGTAATGCTCTTTTAACTGTTTATTGACAAAGGGTGCCATATCCTCACCCTGTGGCCATCCCAAGGGTACGCGAATTAAAGCCGATCGGTTAAGATCACTCCAGAATATTTGCGTTGGAGCCTCCTGGTGCGGTACCAGCCTGAAATAACTTGAAGGAATGGTGTTCCCAAAAGCAGATAAGGTTCCTGCATGTTCGCATAATCCGCCTATACACTGCTTGGCTACTTTTGAAAGTCCGTCTCCGCTGCGAATCTGGTTTACACCGTCACGGATGAGTTCTAAATGGAAATGCATGCCTGTACCTGCATTCCCGTCTGCAATTTTTGGGGCGAACGTGGCTAATAAATTATTCTTCGATGCAATATTTCTCACGACCCATTTTGCCAGAAGCATGGCATCTGCCGCTCTTTCAACCGGCGCAGGCAGCATTTCAATTTCGTACTGTACGGCATATTTGCCATCCAATTCCTTACATGAACTTTCCAAATGTGGAATCATTCCTACCTCAGAATGACCATATTTTACAAGACCAGTGATATCAGATGTTGTTTGAACCATTTCTCTCAAAATTGTTTGGTAGGGACTAAACGGCGATGACGCATGATATCCGGACTGAGGTTGTGCTTTGTAGAAATGAGATTCATCTTCCCCCAATAAATAAAATTCCAGTTCACCATGTGCCCATAATTCATATTGATAATCATGTTTCAATTTATGATAAATATGATGCAAAATATTGTCCGGACAAAATCTGGTCAGACTGTAGTTTCTGTCGATAAAACGACACATAAAGTCTAAACTTTCCGGATCAAATGGATTAATGAATGCTGAAGCATATAATGGAACGACATAAAGATCTGAACCGGTTGCAGGGACCATCCCTTTAAAAAGACTTGAGCCGTCAACCCTCTCACCGGCAGATAGAATTCTCTCGGCATATTCCCGGGAATGTAACGGGATAATCAAATCTTTAATTTTACCATCCAATCCGGCATAATGAAACGTTACGCGACGAAGAGAGTTTTCCGTTATATAATGAATTAAATCGGACCGTTGAATATTTTCCGGGACTATCCCCATAATATTCGATAGCAACCGTGTCATTGAACCCCCTTTAGTTATATTTATGGTGTAAAAAAAAGCTCCGTTCGGAGCTTTTTTTGTTTTATTTAAATGTTTATCTGTATTGGTAGTTCATATACCGGTAATAATAGTAATAACTGCCACCCTTCATATGTTTTGGCGTAATGGCATTAACCACAGCTCCTAACATGGGAAGCTTTATCTGTTGAACAATATTCTGAACTTGTTCCAACGCTTCATTGTGTGTATGACCGCTTTTGACGACTATCACCAGTCCATCACTCATTTTGGCGAGTAATGAAGCATCTGTCACGGCAATGATCGGCGGAGCATCAAAGAAGATTTTATCATATTGCGAAACTAAACTGTTATAAAGTTCCACCATCTTTTTTGATCCCAGCATTTCTGAAGGATTGGGAGGCAGGTTGCCTGCCGGTAAGATATGCAGATTTTCAACACTTGTTTGATGGATGCACTCTTGTATGGTATTTGTTCCCACGATGATATCAGCCACGCCAGGGACTCGTGGAACCTTGAATACTTTTTGCAGCACCGGTCGTCTCATATCTGTATCAACAAGAAGGATTCTTTGATCCAATTGAGCAAATGCAATGGCCAGATTAGCTATGGTTGTTGATTTCCCTTCACCCGGTCCGGCTGATGTAATAACTACAGACTTAATCGGACGATCCGCGCTGGATAATTCGATATTTGTACGCATTGAGCGGTATGCCTCGGAAACCGGCGATTTTGGATCGAAATGTGTAATGAGTCTGGACTGATATTGGGATATATCTGAACCGGATGTTTTTTTTGCTTTTTGCTTGGTTTTTATTTCATCAATTTTAGGAATAACAGCCAGAGTTGTCATTCCCTTCTTCACCAAATCTTCTTTGGTTTTAACCGTATTATCAAGAAACTCTCTGAGAAAAATCAAACCGACACCAAATCCAAGTCCCAAAAATCCTCCTAACAGGATATTCAATTTTTTCTTTGGAGATACGGGGAATTTTGGCGGAACAGATTGGTCAATAACATAAACGTTGCTGATTTGACTGGCTTCAGTAATTCTTGATTCTTCATATTTATTTTTCATCAACATGTAAATATTTTCATTCACTACACGTTCACGCTCAAGTCTGACAAAGGTAATAATGACTTCCGGGAGTTTTTCCAGCTCTTTACTGTAATGATCCACCAATTTTTTGAATTCACTAGCTTTGGAGTTGTATAAAATTTGTGATACACGCAGTTTAATTACATCTTCCAGCATATTCTGGTTTATGCTCAAGGGATCGTTGGGACCGGGAATATATCCCATACTGACCAGGCGTCGCGTTTCATCATTTAGCCGCTTTTTCATTTCATCCATCTGTGCTTTAGTAACACGGATAACATGTGCATCTTCCGAAGTGCCTTTTGCCATCGTTTCTACAAGTTTTGCTTCAAGCACGGCAATTTTACTCTGAAGTTCAAGAATCAACGGATTAGCCGTCTGGACAAAATTATCCAACAGTTCCTTTTCTTTTACACTGAGTTCTTTGGTCAGATGATCCAATTGCTGATTATTGATTTCAAGTTCTGCCAAAGCACTGTAATACTGTGACTCGAAATCCGATAACCTGTCCAACAAATTCTTGGATGCTTCATCAAGATTTACAACGCCTTCGCGCTGCTGAAAAGTCCTTAAAGAATCCTCACTTGTTTTTAAACGGCTTTCAACCTTTTCAAGCTGAGATTCAATAAACGTTTTAACTTCGGACATAGCCCCCCGGGATCTTTCCAGATCCTGCTTGAAATACTCGTAGGCAAATGTGTTTGCTATTAAAGCGGCCTCTGCCGGATCAGGCGATTTTATGGATATTCGGATGGTCTGTGTATTTCTTTCGGGAGTGATGGTAATGATTTTCTGTAAATTGTATGCGATAGCCCGGATTGTATCTTCACGGGTTGATGTTAGTGTCAGTTCTTCCTCATCCGCTTTGTGGCCGAGCAATAATACCCAATTTTTTGCCTGATTGAACAGGGACTCAACATCCTCTTCGCTTCCTTTTCCCAAAATAAATAAGGATTCAGAAGAGTAATTGTCCATAAGGTTTCGGATCGTATTCTCAGCTAAAGTTCGGGATTTAAGAATTTCTACCTCATTATTGATTTCCATCTGCGTATTGCCAAGAGGAGTCATCATATCAAAAATGGCGCTTGTTTTCTTCCCTGCAGCGCCAATCAGTATCTGTGTGGATGCCTCGTAAATGGGTGTCTGATTGAATGTGTACCATATGGTTATAGCTGTGATAACGATAAAGCTTAAGAGAATTATCCATTTTCCTTTTAACAGAATCTGGAATATTTCCTTAATATTGATTTCTTCTTCTTCATTGTAAGGCATGTGATTTGTAATCTGATTCATTCTGTCCCTTAAAATTGTTCTTTATCAAGTAAAATTAATTATCTTATCAGGGTTTCGAAAGTTATTTTAATGCTTCGGACTCCAGTGTGACAGACCTAACAGATAAATGTGTTCTTAAGTAATATATAAATCCTATTAATGTAAGAGAAAGAAATCCTACGAGATGGACAACGACTGCATATGTAAATGCCGTCGATTTATCGAGTCCGTAAAACAGCAGGGTTTGAACAACGGCTGCATGATACGTCCCAACATATCCTGGCACAGATGGAATACTGATAGCAAAAGATGATGTTGCCAGTAACACTGATGCAGCCATAAACCCCAGATTCAAACCGAACATTTTAAACCCTAACCAGAACACCAAAGCATACAACGCCCAGAGGCCAATACTGAGTATGAAGACATATAATCGGTATTTCATTTCAAAAACAGCGATAAATCCATGATTCAAATGAGAGATTATTTGCCAGAACCTGCCTTGTTTAGCATCAATATATCGGGTTAAATGCTTGTGAAATCTGTAATAAACCAAAAAAAAGAGTATAATTCCCCCAATGACAATACCAAGAAAAATCCGTGTATTTTCAGCCCACTCCGGTAACGGAGCAACCAGTGAAATTCCCATGAGAAAGAAAAAAAAGGAGAAAACATCAACCAGTCTTTCAATTATGATCGTTGAAAAAAGATAGGCCGTATTATATCCGGTCAATCTTGATGTGGAATAGGCTCTTAATACTTCACCAAGACGAAAAGGCAGAATATTGTTTCCGAAGTACCCGATCATAACCCCTTTATGAAGCGTATAAACAGAAGGAGTATCAGTTGGTGTAAGAAAAAATGTCCACCTGTATGCTCTGAGCCAAATTGTCATAATCATGATAATTGTCGCTGCAATATACCATTGGATGGATATGGCGGAAAAACCTTTCAGCACTGTTTCCCAATCCAGCCCTCTTACCGTAAAGTACAGGGCGATGACAGAGATGAATATTCCAACAATCAGCTGATTGATTCTTTTTGTTTTGCTCTTCATTTGATGACAATTTTACGATTAGATACTCTTTTATAAAACAATTTTATCATAATATTTCCCTTAAAAGGGATATTTGTTAAATAATTGTTAATGGTCTGATCTTCTTGCTAAAAAAATCAAATCCTTTTAGATTTGAACGAATCCAAAAAAAAGGAGGGATTTATGGAAAATGTTGGAAAAACAGCCGGAGAAGTCTGGCAGACTCTCAAGGCAAAAGGCAGTCAAAGTATCGCCGGTTTGGTAAAAGAAACCGGTGAAAAAAAGGACACATTACTCATGGCATTGGGCTGGCTTCTTCGTGAAGATAAAATCAAGACAGAAGTTAAAGGTAAATGCACAATGTATGACCTGAAGTAGAAACCTTGAAGGGGGGCAACCCCCTTTTTAATTTTTTTTATTGAATTAACAGTCCCATCAACATAACGCCTCTGACATAAGCAAAGTCTTTGTGATGATCAATAAGAAGGCAGTTTTATGAAGAATCCCGGTATACAAACCATAAAACGCGATGCCTGATTTTTGCCCCCAAAGATTGCAGCAGGATACGTAAGCACTAAAGAATATAATAATAACAATATAACATTGACTCAAATCACAAAATACCGTACCTTTCCCCGGGGCGGGAGAAAGCCGTTAAGCCAAACTATATATTATTATACCTGAATTTACTGGCTTGAAAAGCTCCTTTCCGGCTAAAGAATTTCAGTTGCCGGTATTATGTGTTTTTCTTCTTAATGTGACTTCAAAATGGTTTTTTTAAAATAAAAAATCAGCCGCTCAACTTTTATTGTCTGCATATTTTACACTTTTCCCCTTTTTCCCCTTTCAACCTTTGAACGTTTAAACCTTTGAACCTTTAAACCTTTAAACATTTTACACTTTGATAATCAATGATTGACCGCTAAATTTTCAGGCTAAAACGGAGATGAAATGATCATTGCGATCGATGGTCCTGCCGGATCAGGAAAAACGACAACTGCACGTGAAGTAGCCAAAAGGCTGGGATTGTCCCGTCTGGATACGGGGGCTATGTACCGTGCGATTACTCTGGGAATTCTTAAGGCAGATATTGACCCGAATGATCAGGATTCGGTTATTGCTTATCTGGATAATCTTAAAATTGATTTTCAGGGCGATAGGATTTTTTTGAATGGTGAAGATGTTTCCGAACGTATTCGGGCATCAGATGTCAATGATTCGGTAAGTCCGGTAAGCACAATAAAAGAAGTTCGTCAACGCATGGTAGAAATCCAGCAGGAAATTGGTGCAAGGACAGATTGTGTGGTAGATGGACGAGATATTGGAACTGTAGTCTTTCCTAATGCTGAGTTCAAATTTTTTCTTGTTGCGAATCCGGAAATCCGTGCTGAACGGCGTCTGAAAGAGATGAAAGAAAATGGCGAAAACATGAGTCTTGAAGACGTTATCAGACAAATTCAAATGCGTGATAAAATTGATTCATCCCGTGAAATTTCTCCCTTGAAAAAAGCAGATGATGCAATCGAAATAAACACCTCGGAACTGACAATCGACCAGCAGGTCCAGAGGATAATTGATAAGGTCGAACAAACCAAAAAAATGGATACTAAGGAGTCTTTCATGACCGAAGAGACGAATGTTGAAAATGTTGAAACAGAAAACCCTCAGGAAACAGCAGTCGCTGAGGCAGAAAAAAAATTGATTGCTGATCCCTATGATTTGATTAAAAAAGTCAAAAGGGAAGATGTTGCAGATGCTGTTGAAGAAAAAGAAGCAGTAGATGCTGAACTGGATAATCTTTATAACCGTACGCTGAAAAAATTCAATGATGACAGACGGGTTATGGGTCATGTAATCCGTGTTGGTGATAAAGATGTGGTTGTTGATATCGGATTTAAATCCGAAGGAATTATCCCACTCGAAGAATTTGGTGAAAAGATTCCGGAGGTTGGTGAACAAATTGAGGTTTATGTTGATAAAATCGAAGATCATCACGGCCAGCTGATTTTATCAAAGAAAAAAGCCGATTTCCTGAAATCCTGGGAAGTTCTCAAACAACGGTATGATGACAGTGATATAATCAGCGGTAAAATCCTGAAACGAATCAAGGGGGGCATGGTTGTTGACCTGAATGGTGTGGAAGCTTTTCTGCCCGGTTCACAGATTGATGTCAGACCGATAACAGACTTTGATTCCTTTATCGGTAAAACGATGGATTTTAAGATTGTGAAGTTGAATGAAGCTCGAAAGAATATTGTTATCAGCCATAAAGAGATTCTTGAAGAAACATTGAAAGAGAGACGTGAAGAACTGTTAAGCCAGATTCAGGTTGATCAGAAACTCAAAGGCCGGGTAAAGAATATTACTGACTTTGGTGTATTTGTAGATCTTGGCGGTGTTGACGGATTGCTTCACATAACAGATATGTCATGGGGACGCATCAATCATCCCTCTGAGATGGTAAAAGTTGATGATATCATCGAGGTTAAGGTTATTGATTACGATACGGAAAAACAGCGGGTATCCCTTGGTCTTAAACAGCTGACACCTCATCCGTGGGAAGAGATTGAACAGCGTTATCCAATCGGTTCAGTTGTTAAAGGCCGGGCTGTGTCAATAACCAATTACGGGATTTTTGTAGAACTGGAAAAGGGTGTGGAAGGACTGATTCATATCAGTGAACTGAGTTGGACACAACACATCAAACATCCTTCTGAACTCTACAATCTCAATGATGAAATTGAAGCAAAGGTTCTGTCAATTGATTCGGATGAGCGGAAAATTTCTCTCGGTGTAAAACAACTGCAGCCAGACCCATGGGAATCCATCGAAAAAAGATTTACAGAAGGGATGCAGGTTAAAGGTGTTGTCCGTAATCTGACCCAGTTTGGCGCATTCATTGAGTTGGAGGAAGGTGTGGACGGACTTGTTCATGTTTCAGATCTCTCCTGGACCCGGAAAGTCAGACATCCCAAGGAAGTCCTGCAGAAAGGTCAGGAAGTGGATGTAGTCATTCTCGAAGTCAATCTGGATACACGTAAAATCTCTCTGGGTATCAAACAACTGGAAGTTAATCCATGGGATGTGATTGAAAATACGTATAAGCCGGGAAGCATGATCAAGGGTGAAGTTCTGAAAATTCTTGAAAAAGGCGTTATCGTAAAGCTTGATGAGGATGTGGAAGGACTTATCCCCATGAGTGATATGAGTAAAAAAGACCGTAAGAATTATACTCGTGCGGTTAAAGTTGGAGAGTATGTTGAACTTCGCATCGAAAGTGTAGATCGGGATGAACGAAAAATTATTCTTTCCCGTGATGACTTGATTATGAATGAAGAAGAAAAAGAAATTGCAAAAGTTATTTCTAATCAGGGTGATGCCACACAGAAAATTGAAATACCCGAAGATCTTCTAAACAAACTTCAGTCTGCTGATGAAGAAACTGAGAAGAAAACAACGCCCAAAAAGAAAAAGGAAGCAGAAACTGAACCTGAAGCAGACGATTCGGAAAAAGAAGAAAAACCTGCAAAAGAAACGAAAAAAGTAAAAAAAGAAGATGTTCCTGCTGAACCGGAAGCTGATGAGATTGTTGCGGAAACCGAAGTTGAAACTGAAGATGAGCCCGAAACCGAATCTCCTGCAGAAAAACCTGAAGATACTCCGGAAGACACTGAAAAGTAGTCTTATTTTGAATTGTTCTTAACTGAAAAGGCGGTGTATACCGCCTTTTTTTTACTCCGTGTTTTCGTTGGAATCATATTAAGAATCTTGTAATTTTTTATGATGAAAGTAAACGGAAAAAAAACCAAGCAAATCTTAACATTGATCATATCCTTTATCTTTGCTTCATTGATGTGGTTTGTTATTGTCAATGATAAAGATTATACAATTGCGATGGAAATCCCTATTCAGGTGTATGAACCCCGCGAAGACAAAACCTTAAAAAATAAAATTCCAAAAACAGCTTTGGTTCGCTTTCAAGGTAAAGGCAGGGCTTTGCTAATTGCTAAAATTCTTCAGAAACCGGTTCTTATAATGGATATAGCCAATATCCAACAACGCTATCACGTGTCTTTGAATGATTACTATCAGAAGTATCCAAACCGCGTAATATACAACAGGACTGACATGGAATTTCTTGAAGTTGTATATCCGGATACATTTACCATTTTGATTGACAGTAAGATTTCAAAGGAAATACCTGTTAAACTTGAATACAAAGCAAAACCAGCACCGGGTTATCTTTTTCCTGACAAACCGGTTTTGGAACCGGAAAAAGTAACGGTAACCGGTCCTGAAACGGTTGTCAGTAAAATTAATGTCATCAATGCGCAGATTTTGAATGCCGGTGACATTAACAGGGATATAGTTGTATACACAGACCTTATTAATCCCGATCCGGATTTTATTATCCTGGATCAAAAGTCAGTTTCAGTTACCTTTAACGTTGAATCCATTGGCGAAAAAATTCTGTATAGCGTACCGGTCATTGCTGAAAATATTCCGGATAACATATCTGTCCGCTTTGTTCCACCTGTTGTGAGTTTAAAAATTGTTGGGAGCAATGCTGAGATACAAAGAATGACTAATGACAGTGTTCATGTATTTTTTGATTATTCCGAGCAATGGATCCCGTCAAAAATTTATTATCAACCCTATGTCCGCGTACCTCAGAATGTTATGGAATGGAAAGAATTGAAGCCCTCACGGATAGAGGTTATCATTGTCCGAAAATAAAAAACCCCTTATTCTTGGAATTGAGTCATCCTGTGATGAAACCAGTGTAGCCCTTTTAAAAGGATTTGACGTTTTATCCCATGTGATTTATTCACAGCTTATTCATAAGGAATATGGAGGGGTAGTGCCGGAATTGGCAAGCCGTGAACACGAAACAGCAATCTCCCGGGTTGTGGATAAAGCTTTCAGTGATGCGCCGGGTATAAGACCTGAAGATGTGGATGCCATCGCTGTTACTTACGGACCGGGTCTAATGGGTGCACTTCTTGTCGGACTTAATTTTGCCAAAGGGTTGGCTATTGCCCTGAATAAACCCCTGATTGCCATTAATCACGTTGAAGCTCATTTATATGCTCCTTTTCTTGAATTTCCCGATTTAAACCCTCCGATGCTGTGTCTTCTGGTTTCGGGTGGGCATACCATGCTTATCGATGTTCGGGGGATTCGTGATTTCACGATTCTGGGACAAACTCTCGATGATGCTGCGGGAGAATCTTTTGACAAAGTTGCCCGGCTTTTGAAAATCGGCTATCCCGGCGGACCGGTCATTGACCGTCTGTCAGAAAAGGGAAATGCTGAAGCCGTGGTTTTCCCCCGCCCTTATCTGAATAAGGATTCACTTGATTTCAGCTTTAGCGGTCTGAAAACGGCCGTATTGAATTATACCCGGGATAAAGTGTTTACTGATCAGGAAATTGCTGATATTGCCGCCGGTTTTCAGGCTTCGGTTGTCGATGTCCTGGAAGAAAAAGTCCGAAGAGCAGTTGTTTCTACAAACCATAAAAATGTCATCCTCGCCGGCGGGGTTGCCGCTAACAGGCTTTTAAGACACCGGTTGCGAGAATTGTCAGAGAAGATGGATATTAAACTCTATTATCCACCACTGAAATATTGTACTGATAATGCTGCCATGATAGCAGCGGCAGGCGTTCTGTATTATGAAAAAGGATGGACGTCAGAACTCACCGTTCCGGCAGTCCCTAACTTAAGGATTTATGATTATTCCTATACTGGATGAGTATTATTTATCACTGGACAAGTGGGTAATTGCTGCGCTGATTGCACTTTTTACCGTGTATTTTTTTTGGTTAATTCAAACATTTTATACTCAGTCAATCATGCGTTCTGTACGAATCCCCGTTATTATCCTGAGAACAGCTTCCTTAATCCTTTTTATCTTTATCATCACAGACCTCAGTTTTGTTTTCAGTCTATGGAAAACCCAATCTGCTCATACATTAATACTCTATGACTTGTCAAGGAGTATGGATTCGGCGTGGACCCGGGAAAGTCTGAAAGAATGGCATGATCATCCGTTGAAAGTCAAGTTGGATAAAGAAACCCGTATCAGCCGCTTTGGTGGCGGCGAAAGGGGAGTGAAACTTCGAAAAACTCCCGAAACAACGGATTTTATTGAGAATGTAACCGATTTTGACGGGTTGATTAACAGTTCACTGAATCGTTTCCAAAATATACCGGATCAGATTATTTTTCTAACGGACGGGCAAAATCTGAAAGGTATGGAAACGGAACAAATATCCTATCCTGCCGGTGTTCAATGGATTGTGATCGGTGTAGGAGACACGCTCAGTAATTACCTTCCTGTCATTTCAGAATGGTCACTCCCGGATTATGCTTCGGTGAATGATACGATTCAGGTTTCTGCTGTGATTTTATCAGACAGGGATGAATCAATTAACGGGAAATTTTTTCTGAATGTAAATAATAAAACCATAGACAGTGGACAGGAAATCATGCTTCATCCGGCTACAGCACAAGTATTCACCTTTACATTTGTTCCTCAAACTCCGGGTATTGCTAATCTGAAAATAGCATTTGAAAACAATGATAATCAAACGATACTCTTGTCGGGACATTCAAAACTGTATGTAAGACCGGAAAAATTTTCAATTATTGTTGATGGAAGCCCTCACCCGGATCCGGCATTTGTACTGCATCATATACAACCCAAAGACTTATATCATATTTTCACGGTCAAAGATTGGGAGAGTGTCCGCGGGAATGACAAACCGGATTTATTGATTCTTGGCCCCGGACATTCCATCGATGCAACCTCCTTCAACACGGTTCCAATATTACAAATTGCTGATCTTTCGGGACGTGATTATACAAATGTATCCGGGTTTCAAATAGTTCGCCCCTTTCCATTTACAGCATTATCATCCCATCCTGCACTTGATCGGGAAATCTGGGTCCGCTTTCCCCCGGTTTTTGCCCCGAAATCACCAGTGAAAGGTGAACCGGTGATCCTTGATGACAAAGAGGGGATTCCTCTTATATTGATTGAAAAGAATCCCCGAAAAATTTTATTGAATGGAAACGGATTCTGGCGATGGGCATGGTCCGGGTACAATACGGAAAGGGAAGGATCCTGGACTGAACTTGTGAATGGTATGATAGAATGGCTTGTTTCTCCACAACCGGATTGGGCATGGATTGAAATGCCTGATAAGGAGGTATTGGCCGGAGTTTCTGAAACGATCTATCTAAACCGGAACCGGTCGGTGAATCCGGGAGAATTATCCGTTCGGATTGCCGTTTTGGACACGTTGCGGTCCCCGGTATGGAATTCTACTCCGTTAAATCTTGTCAAAACGACCACACCACTTCGATTACCGGGATTGAATGCAGGTTCGTACTGTCTAACAGCTGATATTTTCCGTGAAAATGAACATCTATTTCGGGATTCATTGTTCTTTTATGTTGGTTCTCCCGATCCTGAGCTTCTGCACACAGGATGTGATATGAAAACCCTGAGACGCTGGGGATCTCGGCAGAATGGTGTTGCCCTGCATCTGAGTGAATGGGAAAATGCGGAACAATTTCTTGATTTCAGCGAAAAATACAAACGTTATGTTTACAGAATTTATTTCCGAAAAAATATCTGCTGGATCCTTTTTCTTTTGCTGCTGCTCACAACAGAATGGATTATCCGTAAAAGAAGTGGTGTTGAATAGTGTGGAGTCTTTGAATTCAATATGTTTCTATTTATATTTTAAAGATGTTTAAGAATTAAACGGAGGAAGATGTGAAGCACATTTGTGTAGTTGGAACGGGTTATGTGGGGTTGGTCTCGGGAACAGGTCTTGCTGATTTTGGAAATAATGTTGTGTGTGTTGATATTGATACACAGAAAATTGAGATGCTGAAAAAAGGGATAATTCCCATTTATGAACCGGGACTGAAAGAAGTTGTGGACCGGAACGTAAAAGCGGGAAGACTTCGTTTTTCTACAAAAATCGACAAGGCAATTCTGGAATCGGATGTGGTTTTTTCTGCAGTCGGCACGCCGCCGGGAGAAGGGGGTGAGGCAGATCTGAGAGCCGTCTGGGCCGTTGCAACGACATTTTCCAAAAACCTGAACGGATATAAAGTCTTTGTGAACAAATCAACCGTTCCTGTAGGAACCGGAAGAAAAGTTTATAATTTGATTCGTGAATTATCCGGGCCGGATACTGAATTTGATGTGGTTTCAAATCCGGAATTCCTTCGGGAAGGATCGGCAGTCCTTGATTTTCTCCATCCGGACCGTGTTGTGATCGGGAGCAGTAATCCGCGTGCAACAGAAATTATGAAGGATGTTTACCGGTCTCTGTATCTGCGGAAAACACCGTATGTGGAAACCAATATCGAGTCTGCGGAACTGATAAAATATGCGTCCAATGCCTTTCTGGCTACAAAGATCACATTTATCAATGAAATTGCAAATCTTTGTGATAAGGTGGGGGCCGATGTGCATGTTGTTGCAGAAGCCATGGGACAAGACGGACGGATCAGTCCGAAATTTCTCCATCCCGGTCCCGGTTACGGCGGCAGTTGTTTCCCCAAAGATACCATGGCTCTTGTAGAGATTTTTAAGGATGCAGGCATACGGACCAAAGTGGTGGAAGCCGTTGTGGAAGCGAATGAACATCAAAAGGAACTGGTTGTAGATCGCCTGAAAGAACTTATACCGGATTTAAAAGGAAAAGTTTTTGCCGTTCTGGGACTATCATTTAAGCCAAACACGGATGATACGCGTTTTTCTCCCTCAAAAGTTGTCATTCCCCTATTGCAAAAAGAAGGTGCCCGCGTGCAATGCTTTGATCCTGTGGCTGTTCAGGACTTTAAACGGGATTTCCCTGATCTTGATTACCGGAAAGATGCCTATGATGCCTGTAAAGGAGCGGATGGGGTTATTCTTATGACGGAATGGAATGAATTCAGAGGTCTTGATCTGGGAAAAATTAAAAAATTGTTAAATACTCCGGTTTTTCTGGATACCCGGAACGTTTATGACCCTGTGGCGATGAGAACTTTGGGATTTATCTATGGTTCGGTAGGTCGAGCCGGTATTAAATAAGGAATAATATGCCGTTTACATTTGAAAAAATGGGTCTGCCGGGTGTCATTTTGTGTAAACCGCGTATCTTTGCAGATGACCGGGGATATTTTTTTGAATCCTGGAATCAAAGGGATTTCATGGAAAGCGGAATTTATGAAACGTTTGTTCAGGATAATCAGTCTGCTTCGGTAAAAGATACGCTGCGGGGACTTCATTATCAGTCCAAACCCTTTATGCAGGCAAAGCTGGTCAGGGTCCTTTCCGGAACTGTGCTGGATTGTGCAGTGGATATTCGTCCAGGCTCTCCAACCTTTAAAAAACATCTGTTATATGAACTCACAGCCGAAAAAGGAGAGTCTCTTTTTATTCCGGAAGGATTTGCCCACGGATTCCGGGTTTTGAGTGACAGGGCAGTGGTCCTTTATAAAGCATCGGCATTTTATTCGCCGGATCACGACCGGGGTATTGCGTGGGATGATCCGGACCTGGATATAGACTGGGGTATCCAAAATCCTATTCTCTCGGAAAAAGATAAAAGACAGCCACGATTAAAGGATATTGATTATGCAGAATTGTAAACTTTTAGTTACGGGCGGTTCAGGATTTATCGGGAGTAATTTTATTCGTATGCTCTTGACGGAAAAAGAGGGCTACGATGTATACAACCTGGACAAACTGACCTATGCCGGTAATCCGGAAAACCTTCAGGATATTGAAAAGGATCCCCGTTACCACTTCATTCACGGGGATATCAGTCATGAAGTTTTCGTAAAGGAGTTATTCGCAAAGGAAAACTTTGACGGAGTCATCAATTTCGCAGCTGAATCCCATGTGGACCGTTCCATAATGAGTGCCTCTCCTTTTGTCATAACAAATGTTCTGGGAACCCAGATCCTTCTTGACGCAGCGCGTGAAACCGGCGTGAAGCGGTTTCTGCAGGTTTCCACCGATGAAGTGTACGGATCTTTGGGAAATGACGGATATTTTACGGAAACATCACCCATTAAACCCAATTCTCCCTACTCAGCCAGCAAAACTGCTGCGGATCTGTTTGTCCGCGCCGCCTGGAAAACCCATGAATATCCAACCCTGATCACCCGCTGTTCCAATAATTACGGCCCTTATCAATTTCCGGAAAAACTTATTCCGCTTATTATTGCCAATGCCATGGAGAATAAACCGCTGCCTGTATATGGTGACGGTAAAAATATCCGGGACTGGCTTCACGTAAAAGATCACTGTGAAGCCCTTTTGTGTGTGTTTGAAAAGGGAAAACCGGGTGATGTATACAATATCGGCGGGAATAACGAATGGCAGAATATTGATATTGTTAAGGAAATTCTGAAAATCCTGGGGAAACCCGAATCCCTCATCACATATGTGAAAGATCGTCCCGGGCATGACAGGCGTTATGCCATTGATGCGACAAAAATCAAAAATGAGCTGGGCTGGACACCGTCATACACATTTGAAAAGGGACTTGAAGAGACTGTGAATTGGTATGTAAATTTCAAGAATTGGTGGGAACGTGTTCGAAGCGGAGAATACCTGAAATACTATGAAAAACAATACAAAGAACGATAACCCGGTCTTAATGAATACGACGTTATACATTTGACGGAATTAACTATGAACTATCAGAATCGGGATTCTGAAGAAAGTAAGGGAAGAGGATGACATTCTACGAGAAACTGCAAACGAAAAATGCAACCATTGGTGTGATTGGTCTGGGATATGTAGGGCTGCCCCTAGCCGTAGAGGCGGCCAAAGCCGGATTTAGCGTGACAGGAATTGAAATTGACACTGAAAAAGTCAAAAAAGTCAATGAGGGCCAGAATTATATCGGAGATGTTGACGATGCTGAATTAAAACAGGTCGTAAAAGACGGATTACTCACAGCAACAACCGATTTTTCCGCTATTAAGGACCAGGATTATGTCAGTATCTGTGTTCCCACACCCTTAAATAAGCTTCGGGATCCGGATATGTCGTACATCTCATCCGCTATGGAGGAAATTATCCGTTATCTCCATAAAGATCTGGTAGTTGTTCTTGAATCAACAACGTACCCCGGAACAACACGGGAATATATGTTGCCCTTTATGGAAGAAACGGGACTGAAAGTTGGCGAAGACTTTTTTCTTGCTTTTTCACCGGAACGGGTGGATCCGGGTAATCCGGTTTATCATACAAAAAACACTCCTAAAGTGTTAGGCGGAATCACACCTGAGTGTACCAAACATGCGATGGCTGTCTATGACCAGATCTTTGACAAGATGGTACCGGTGGCCAGCGCCGAAGCAGCGGAGATGGCAAAGCTTCTGGAAAATACGTTTCGCATGATCAATATCGGTATGGTGAATGAACTGGCGATCATTTGTGACCGTCTGGGTGTGGATGTTTGGGAAGTGATCGAAGCCGCCGGGACTAAGCCGTTTGGATTTATGAAATTTTTTCCGGGACCGGGGCTGGGGGGGCATTGCATCCCCATTGATCCTCACTATTTAAGCTGGAAGATGCGGACACTGAATTATAAAACCCGTTTTATCGAACTGGCAGCTGAAGTGAATACCAGTATGCCGGAATATGTCATAGAATCAGTTGTTGAAGGACTCAATTATCATAAAAAAGCCATTAACGGTTCAAAAATTCTTATTCTTGGAATGGCTTATAAAAAAGACATTGATGATCTGCGGGAATCGCCGGCAATCGACATTTACAATATGCTTGTTGAAAAAGGTGCTGAAGTGGTTTATCATGATCCTCATTGTCCCGTTTTCAAACTTGACGGAGCAGGATATGTGGAATCGGCACCCATAACGGAAGAACTCCTGAAGGAAATGGATTGTGTCGTTATAACGACTGATCATACTGCAGTCGATTATCAGCAGATCGTGGATCATTCAAAACTGGTTATTGATACCCGGAATGCCACCAAGGGGTTAAAAAAAACAAAAGAAAAGGTGTTGCGTCTGGGATATAAAGGAGGTCTGAACTCTTGAAAAAGGGACTACTAAAAATCCTGTCGGTATTGATGATTTTTGCTGCCGGTCTGATGGCGCAGCAAAGGATGCAGCCGCTTGGTATGCAGAGTCAACCATCACAACCCAGGGAAGACAGCAGTAAACAATTACCCGAATACCCGCAAGGTACTGCGGCAGCGAGCATGCAGAATGCCTGGCAGTATCCTGTAAGTCCGGATTATCTGATTGGTCCCGGGGATGTTTTTGATGTTTCGATCGTTTCATTGGAAAAAGTTTATTACCAGTTACCAGTCAGCCCTTCCGGTGATTTGCATATTCCGGGTATTGGGATTGCAAAATTAGACGGAATATCACTCTCTGAATCTGTTGAAATCATCACATCTATTATCCGGAATAAATTTCCTAAAGCAGGAATCGAAGTCAGTTTATATCAAATGAAACGGTTAAAAATTCCCGTTACCGGAGCTGTCATAAAACCGGAAACATATTATGTCCCCGGAAATGCCCGGTTCTCTGAAATTATGGCGCAGGCAGAGGTTAAACCGACTGCCAGACTTTATGAAGTGTTCCTGCGGCATCAGGATGGAACTGTGGATACACTAAATGTTTTACAGTACAGATTCACAGGTAATCGTGATTTGGATCCGGAACTTGCAATGGGGGATCGTATTCATATTCCGTATGGGACAATTACGGGTGACATTGTTGAAGTGACAGGCGAGCGGGAAGAATTATCCTTGGTTTCCATCGAGCCGGGAATGTCTCTTGAGTATTTTTTAAATACATCCATCCGTTTTTCCAGAGATGTTTTTATTGGTTACATTACGATTCTCAGAAAAGGGAATACTTTTGTACTTAATCCGTCTGAATATGAAACATTTATTCTTGAGGCCGGAGACAGGATTGCATTGCACAGAAATGAACCGGTTAATGTGGTGGGATTTGTACATTTGCCGGGAGCCTATCCGTATTATCCCAACTTTTCTGTGGGAGATTATTTATCCCTGGCCGGAGGATTGACAAAAGAAAGCTCCATGAAAAGTATTCGTGTTCATCATAAGGACGGATTGGTTTCTTTGGATTTAAGAAGTTTGGTCCAACCGGGAGATGTCATTGAAGCTAAAAGATCTGTTCAGCATTTTCTGGTGGGAGATGTGAATGTTCTCAGTCTGATCACTACGACTGCTTCCATAATCTTAACCTGGATTGCTGCTACAAAATAAAACCTTATTTCCATGGGGATACATATGGAAAATAAATCAAACAGTTTCCTTTTCTCTTTATTGACTTTTTTGAATACATGTTTTCGTTGGAAGAAAACATTGGTATTAACGGTTTTTTTAACGGCAGTTCTAACAAGTGCCATTATGTTGATCGTTCCCAAGACATTTACGTCCTATGCCCAGATATTTCCCACACGGGGCCAGCAGATACAGGGCATGAACAGCAACATCGGCAGTTTTATTGCATCAGGATTGCTGGGATCAGCAGACAGTGATGTAGGTTTGTTGGCTTCAATTCTCCAAAGTAATGCTCTTTTAAATCATCTAATTGATGAATTTGATCTTTTCAATGTCTATAAACTTGAACTCCGTCAGGAAATCCGAAACGCCCTGAAGAAAGATTTTTCCGTGAGTTTAACGGATAATGGCGCTTTTTTAGTTGAACTCAAGCAAAAAACTTCATGGCTTAGTTCAAATGAAGAAAGCGACAAAACCCGTAAGCGTTCACAAGATATGCTCAATAGCGTCATATCTTTTGTGGATGAAAAAAATGTTGAACTAAAAACGCAAAGTGCCCGCTTTCAACGGGAATTTCTGGAAAAGAAGTTTTTTGAAGAATCATCACGCTTTAATAATCTGCAGGACAGTTTAGTCAGATTTCAGAATGAGTACGGCGTTTTTTCCTTTGAGGATCAGGTTAAATCTGCTGTTTCATTTATTGTTGACCTGAAAAGCCAGATATTAGTCAATGAAGCTGAAATTTACAGTTTGGAAAGATTATCTCCCAACAGCAGTATTCTTGAAGAGCTTCGTATTAAAAACAAAGCTGTTAAAGAACAATTAAAGAAAATTGAAAGCCGTGAAGTCAGCAGCATATCTGATATGTTGATCCCTGATCTTAAAGAAACACCGTCGATTGCTGTTCAACAGCAGCGTTTCATTTATGAAATTGTTATGAGATATGAACTGTTGAAATTCCTGGGAAGCCAACTGGAACAAGCCCGTATCCAGGAAGCTAAAGATACGCCGACGATTCAAATTATTGATGAACCTTCGTACCCTGAAAAAAGGACCTTTCCTCAGCGGACAAAAACGGTCTTAATTGCTATGATCGCCGTTTTTCTGTTGACCATACTTATGATTAACATGATTGAAACAATTTCTCACCATTCAGGTAAAGACAGTGATTTTGCCGGTGAATTATCTCTGTTAAAAACACATTTCAGGAATCTTTTCACGTTTAAATAAACGGATATCCTCTTGAATAAAACCATTTCTCAATTGCTGGGCAATACGTCGGTTTATACTCTGGGACGTTTGATTCCGGCCATTGTGGGTTTTTTTACGATCCCTGTTTATACACGGCTGCTCGGTCCTTACGGGTATGGCACTTTTTCACTTATAATCAGTGCGATCAGCATTGTCAGCATCATCGGGACCGGATGGTTTGACAGTGTGATTATCCGTTTTTTAAGTGACACGAAAAACCGGTCCTTTAATAAAAATGCAAGCACCATTCTTAGTCTGATCAGTGTATCTGTTCTCATTGAAATTCTGCTTTCAATTCTCATTATTCTTGTTCTGGTTCGCCATTATGATCCGGAATTATTTCATCTGAGCCGTTATGCCGTTCCTGCGCTTGTTGCTTTAAGTCTGTTTCGTCCTCTGATGAATTTTTTCAGAATTTTTGACAAACCGTGGTTTTATACTATCTTTCAAAGTCTGTATTCAATAGTGCGATTTGGTTTAACCATCGGTTTATTTTTCTATTTTGAACCGAATGTTAAATGGATCTTTGTTTCATATTCCGTTATCGGGATTCTTTTAATTATTTCAGCACTGATCTATATACTGCGTCGAATTCAGCCGGAATCCTTTTCTCTATCGTTGGTTAAGGATGTTTATTCTTTTGGTTTGCCGTATATCCCCCTGATGGTGTCTCACTGGGTTCTGAATTTATTAAGCCGATTTTTTATTGAGGTTCATATCGGCCGGGAAGCAGTCGGTATCTATTCGGCATCCTTTAACCTTGTTGATCAAAGCATCGGCATTCTTTATCTGGGTATGATGCTTGCTTTTTATCCTGCTCTTGTGCGCCTGTGGGATAAATCCAGGGCAGACGGAGAGCGATACATGACACGCGGACTTAAAATCTTTGGATTTATTGCCCTGCCTGCCGGTTTTGGCATTGTAGCAGTGGGGGATCTGATAATTCGGTTTTTAACGTCAAGGGACTTTATCCCCGATCGCGGTCTTTTAATCCTCTTTACACTGACAATCCTTTTGGTGGGACTTAATCAATACCTGAGCAAACCGTTTGAACTGGAGAAAAAAACTCATATTATTATGGGAATGTTCATGGCTTCCGCAGGATTGAATCTTATCCTGATTTTACCATTGTTAAAAACGTTCGGACTAAACGGAGCTGCCCTATCATCCTGTCTTTCCCTGCTTTTTCTGTCGTTTCTCCTTTTGTATTTCGGACGAAAATGGATGAATTATGCGTTCCCTGTTCTGCTATATGTTAAAATTATTTTTTCATCTTTGTTTATGACAGGATTTATTGTTCTGATCAGACATTGGATTCAGCAGCCCGTCATTCAGCTTTTTTTAGCCGTTGTGGGAGGGAGTATTCTCTACTTTATTGCCTGTTATAAAATGAAAGTATATCATGAACTCTTTGGGAAATAATAAAATACAGGCTAAATACGAATATTATCCGCTGATAACAGGGATAATAGTGTGCTCAATTCTTGTTGCGGCTCTTGCAGCTTTCAGCGATGCAGGAATTCTGGCCGTAGCACTTGTTATACCTCTGTTTATCATTACATGGCTGTATCCGGTTATCGGTATTGTGCTGAATTTTTCCGGTTATTTTATTTTACATGTGATTTTTAATCTTGCCGGAGCTGAAGGGGGAATATTAGCTGCTTTGCTCGTTTTGCTCTTTATTTCACTGATACGGTATTCTCTAACCGATTCACTTGATTTTTCACAGATTAAAAACCTGCCGTGGATTTTGAATGCGGCACTGATCATCATAATTGTATCAGGTGTTCTTTATTCCCCGGATAAGCCGTATGGTTCGATAAAAGCACTTCGTTTTATTTTGTTTAACGGACTGTTATTCACAATTCCCCAGATTATCCGTTTTGATAGAAAAAAGATTGTGGATTTATTCTTTTATACAGCCTTGGCCGTTAGTTTTCTTGGGTGGGCACAGATAATTTATACCCTTTTTTATCCTGTAGACCTTGCCATGCGGATATCCATCATTTCCAGTATCAATGAAGTATGGATGGGACGAATTCTCAGTACAGGGATCATTCTGAGTTTTGCTTTGGCTTTTGGGTTTAAGGTAAGAAGTAACGGTGTTTTATATTTATTGCTGTCAACTCCCGGCATGTTTTGGGGTATTCTTATTGTTGGAACCCGCGGCCCCATGATGACAGCACTCTTGGCACTGTTTATTCTATTTCTTTTTCACAAGAAACGGAGCAGCGTGGAATTGTTAACAATTTTTTCTGCATTGTTATTTGTTTTCTCAGCCGGAGTGCTTTTATTTATCCGAAGACTGGTGGGTTTTTCCAGCCGTATTCTTCTCAATCCTGCGGATTTACAAACGGATATCAGCACATTGCACAGAATCTGGGCATGGGCAAAATGCATCGAACTCATTCCTCAAAATCTTTTTCTGGGCATCGGAACCGGCGGATTCAGACCGATTGGAATTGCTCTGTTCCCCTGGCTGAATGTTACCTATGCTTATCCTCATAATTTGTTGTTGGAAGTGTTAACCGAAAACGGAATTTTTGCTTTTGCTTTATTAATTGTTTTGCTGATCCTGACAATAAAACGGTTGATTAGTCTCAATACGAAATATTATGATCTTTCGCTGGTACTTTTTTTATTATTTCTGCACTTTTTTCTGAACGCCATGGTTTCCGGGGATATAACCATGAACAGCGATCTTTGGCTCGTTATGGGATTAATTATTGCATCAGATTTAATACCGGTAAAGAATAGCTGTGAATAAAATCGACATACTCTATTTGATTTTTTTTGATGTTTCCGGTCCCGCCGCATCAGCACCGGTCCGCAGAGCTTTAGCATTGAAAAATGCTTTTTCTGATACGATGATGACCGTTTGTATATCCGGTAAGCCCCTGAAACGGTTTTTTCGGATTTTAAAATTCCTGATCTTACAGAAGAAGCCGTTTGAAAGCGTTTACATTGAAAATTCATCCACGACTCTTTATCCATTGGATTTTCTGCTGCTCTATTATTTCAAGATACGACAAAAGAAAATCGGGATCTTTATACGGGATGCCCATCCGCTTTTTCCAGAATTTGTCCGTTCTCTGAAATGGTATCAGCATATCCTTTATAAAAGCTGGCATTATTCTATGCAGTTTTTAATACATAATGTTCCGATTTGGTTCGTACCGTCAGAAAGATTTGGGACTTTTCTTCAAAACCACTACAGACTTGACAGGAAATTACCCCGGATATCTGTTTTACCTCCGGCTATGACAGAGAACACGCCCCAATTATTTGACGAGAAAAGTAAAAATGTTCTCTATGTAGGCGGAATATCGAAACGGTATGGATTGGACAATATTCTGAGATTATCGGATCTGTTATATGAACTGGATAATGAAGCAAAAATTATGATGTTGATCCGCCATAAACCGGCACAATTAATTGAACGAAGCAATATTGGTATTCTTCATGGCGATTTATCGGTTCTTTATAAAAATGATTACCGTTTCAGATTCTCTGTGATGTTATTGGAACCGAACGCCTATAACACACTGGCATTTCCTGTTAAGATGATGGATTATTTGTCTATGGGATTGCCGGTTGTTTCAACACCCATACCGGAAGCAGAAAGCTTTTTATTGTCATATAAAACCGGTATAATTATTCACGATTACAAATTTCCGGATATTAAAAACTTATGGGATGATACTGACTTTTGGAAAGGAATGAATGAAAACATTTCCGGAATTAAAAATCAGTTTTGGACAGATAGATGCAGCCGGATTCTTGACATTCTTTCAAGTCCTGATTCCTTCTGAAAAATTAAACTAAACAGGCAATTATGAAAATTTGTATCCTTGCCGACAGCGGCAGTATTCATACAGTTCGCTGGACAACCGCACTGAAAAATGAAGGGTATGATGTTCAGGTTATTACATATGTGGATTCTGACATTCCCGGGATTAAGACTCACCATTTAAAAACAAAAAAAATTATCGGCATTTCTCCCACGGCACCGCTCTGGTCCCGTTTACATTATTTGTCAGGCAGACGGCAGGCCAAAAAAATTATTCAGGAGTTCAAACCGGATATTCTCCATGCATACTGGGCAACCAGTTACGGTTTTCTCGGTGCCCGTTTAAATCATCCGAATTTCTATATATCTGTCTGGGGAAGGGAGATTACCCATAGTGCCCAACATTTTTTAATACGTCCCATGGTTGTTTATGCGTTGAAAAAAGCGAAAAAAATATTTGCCACGTCCCGTTTCCTGCTTAAAGAAACAGAAAAATATGTTACGGATCATTCAAAACTTGTTCATATCCCCTTTGGAATTGAAAAGGAAAAATTTCATCCTGTTTTAAGTTCAAAAAACAGCAATGAAGTTGTCATTGGAAGTACGAAAGCTTTTGAACCGTGGTATGGAATCCTTGTTTTGATCGAAGCGTTCAAAATGCTTGTTGACGAAGGGATGGCACATATCCGCATGATGTTGATTGGAAAAGGATCCCAGGAAGATCTTATTCGCAGCAAAATTTCAGAATATGGGCTGGATCAGATTGTAAAAATCATTCCTCCTCAACCCCATGAAAACCTCAAAGATTTTTTAAATCAGATGGATATCTATGTCATCCCGTCATTAACGCAGTCCGAGACATTTGGCGTTGCCGCTGCAGAAGCAAGTGCCTGTGCATTGCCGGTTGTCGGAAGCCGAATCGGGGGCATCCCTGAAGTGGTTTCAGACGGTGTTACTGGTTTTCTTGTAGAACCGGGAAATGTTTCACAGTTAAAGACAGCTCTTAAAAAGCTGATTGCTGATCCGGATTTGAGGTTATCCATGGGGCAGAAAGGATTGAAGTTAATGATTGATCGCTATGACTGGCATAAAAATGTCCGATCTTTGATTGAATGTTACGAGCAATATGATGAATAACATTTTAAAAATAGTAATCCTGATTACTCTGTTTTCACAAATTTTGTTACCGCAAGACGGTTTTATTACAATTAGGGAAGATCTCTCATGGTATACTGTCCAAAACCCGTTTTATACAATTAAGATCGGGAAAAAACATGGCATGATCAAATCCCTGAAACTGGCGGGATCAGATCTGGAATTAGCCGATGATACAAAAAATTATGCCATCAGTTTTCCTGAGTTTCAGATTATGAATGATGATTTTACGTCTGCTCAATGGTATTGTCCCAATTCTTCCGGACAAAAAGTTTATAACACATACTGGAAATATGATGATTTGATTGTGTTTAAAACAGACTGGATTACGAATACGTTGAATACAACGATGTATTACTATTTTGAATCCGATAAACAGCACTTCAGGGTTTCTGTTATCCGGGAGGTTGTTAAATCCGGCCTATACGGAAATTTTCAGCATTGTGCCATGTACACATCTGAAATGGAAAACTCATTCATTATAAATTACTCCGGTCAGATTGAACTCACAGAAGGGTCTTATACGGGTTCTTATCCTGTTGCAGCTCCTAAAGCGCTTCCACCAATCTCAAATCCGATAATTTCACAACACTCATTATGGACCGTATTTGATTATGGAACCCCGCGGTTCTGGCCGACAATTGCCTGGTATGATGCGGAAAGCAATACAACAGTGGGAATGATTATAACGGCATCGTCAGCTAACCAACGTCATACGATATCATACCATGGAGGCGGTGACGGTCAATCCATTCATCCCCACTTTGTTGAGGCACAAATAAACTGGTTCGGCAAAGGAGACAGTGAATGTTTGTGGCTTGAAGCCGGAACAACCATGAGTGTTGAATTACTCTATTATCAAAACCAGGCGCATGTGGATTCGTTGTGGCATTTTAATGAAACGATGTTAAGTCAGATATATTCTCCCGAAAACTATGAATATCATTACTCTGCAAGTCCGGGAGGCAGTGTTTCAACCCAGCGTTATACGTGGCGATATCCCCAGGTCAGTAACGATTTTATCTGTGCGCCGGAAATGGGAATGTATAAGGCGTTTTCCATACCCCGCTCCCAGGACGGTCAATTCAGCTGTTATATGTTTTCATTGAATCTGATTCGTAAGAATCCCGACGGTACCCGTACGGAACTTACGCCTTGGTCACCTCTTGAGAATATGTTTAAGGATTTTCTGCATATCAATGAGACTTCTGAAAAAACCGGAGGTTTTACCTGGGTTGTTGACGGAGATACAAGCAGTTTGAATTATACGGCGTTTCCGGATATCAGATCTGTCAATGTTACCGGGCATATCAAAACCGGTACACATGCATCGTATGCTGTAGAATTGTCCGGTTCCCGCAGAATTTCCCGTTTCCGCTCCGATCATAGAGAACACCTGACAGTCCTTGCTGAAGATGATATTCTCGACAGTATAAAGATAGATTTCTCTGCTTTTACCGGAATTGATACGGTAACAATTTTTAAACAATTAGCTTATTTACACCTGAATAATGGCGATCAAAATAATAACGACATCTCATTTTCTTTTACACTTACGCCTTCCGGCGGGAAAGAATTATTTGATGATCGTCAATACAAAAATTATTTCGAAACAATCTATGCCGATGCGCCTCCGGTAGAAACATCTGTAGATTTTGTCGTTTTGTCAGAAAATCATAATCGTGATTCTAATCCGTATTATTTGTTTAAAATCTGGGTGCTGAAAGATTTGGATAAAATAACGATCGCGTTACCGGAAAACGGTGTGTTCAACAGATGTGTTATAAAAAAAGAAGGGGGGATTGAGGATGTGATTTCCATTCCTCAAAATGAATTGATCGACATAGAATACGCGTTTAAGAAAGATATGCTGTACACACTGCTCATCGATGACAAAGATGTTGAAGTTATATCGCTGCATCCTGAACGATTTGAATTAATCGGACTCTATCCAAACCCGTTTAATTCATCGATTACGGCTGAATTAAGATTAAACAAGCCAATGTCTGTCAATGTAAAGATATTTAACATCTTGGGTGTGGAATTAGGCGCTATGTCTTATGCTTGCAAAGCCGGTTTTAACAAAATTTCCATGACTTTCCCTGAAGCCGGTTATTCTTCAGGCCTTTACCTGATTCAAATCGGTTCTGATATAAAAGTGTACAACAGGAAAATCCTGCTTCTTCGTTGATTTAGATGATGAATGATGCCGGTTTTACCCGGTAAACAAAGAAAAAATGTTCTTTTACAATTTGAAGGTGTTTTGATTTAACATTAGGTTTTGTATCTGCTCATTCCCTGTGTCCCGGCAAAAAAACAGCGGGAAGGATTCTCTCAACGGATTGACTTACACCGTATTTGTTCGCTCCCCGTCCCCTCGAAAGAATTCTGTCTAATACCCGTCATATTCATTAAATTAACCCGTTAAATCGGCAGAGGAATGAGATTGAAGCGTGTAGAAAGAAAAGGTTGAATCATGTTGAATATTGCTCTTATCGGATGTGGACGAATTTCTAAAAACCATTTTGAGTCCATTAAGCATTTTACGGATGATTTAAAACTTGTTGCTGTGTGCGACAGTGTAAAAGAACGCGCAAAGACGGCTGGAAATGAGCAGGAGGTGGACTGGTATACGGATTATTCCGACATGCTCGGCCGCGGTGATATTGATGTGGTTTCTATCTGTACACCCAGCGGACTCCATCCGGCTCACGGTATATTGGCTGCAAAGGCCGGCTGCCATGTTATTACGGAAAAACCCATGGGGATAACGCTGCCTACCGTGGATGAATTGATCCGCATCTGCGATGAATCCGGCGTCCATCTTTTTGTTGTAAAACAAAACCGCCTGAACACGACGATGCAGCTGCTTAAACGGGCTCTGGACAAGGACCGGTTCGGACAGATCTATATGGTTCAAAGCAATGTCTTCTGGATGCGCCCCCAGGAATATTATGATATGGCAAAATGGCGCGGGACCTGGGAATTTGACGGCGGTGCTTTTATGAACCAGGCCTCTCACTATGTGGATGCACTCCAGTGGTTAATCGGTCCTGTTGACCATGTTATGGCTGAAACGGCAACTCTGGCCCGCCACATCGAGGCGGAAGACACAGGTTCTGCCATTCTCCGTTTCAGAAACGGTGTGATCGGAAATATGAATGTGACGATGCTGACCTATCCGAAGAATTTTGAAGGATCCATTACGATTATCGGTGAAAAGGGTACGGTGAAAGTAGGGGGTGTGGCCATTAATAAAATCGAGAAATGGGAATTTGCCGAATATGACGATGATGATGCCATAATTGAAAAAAGCAATTATAATCCGCCGAACGTGTACGGATATGGACATATTCCCTATTATGAAAATGTGATCAGGGTTTTGAAAGGCGAGAGCGAACCCAATACGGACGGCAGGAGCGGACGAAAGTCCCTTGAACTGATCCTGGCTATTTATCAATCCGCCAAAACAGGGAAACGGGTCAGCCTTCCCCTCTAAATCCGGAGCAATTATGCCTGTAGAGAAAAATTATTTTGTTCATGAGTCATCCTATGTGGATGACGGGGCTGAAATCGGCGAAGGGACAAAGATCTGGCACTTTTCACATGTGCAGAAAGGAGCGAAAATCGGTCCGGGATGCACTCTGGGACAAAATGTGAATGTTGCCAATAATGTGGTTATCGGCAAGAATGTAAAAATTCAGAATAATGTAAGCATTTACGAAGGCGTAGAACTGGAAGATTATGTTTTTTGCGGACCGTCCATGGTATTTACCAATGTTCTGAATCCCCGAAGTGAATTTCCCCAGCGGGGTTCGGAGTTTTACCATAAAACCCTGGTTAAAAAATCCGCCTCAATCGGGGCCAATGCCACCATAGTCTGCGGTATTACCATTGGGCGCTATGCTTTTATCGGTGCCGGATCGGTGATTACCAAAGAGGTTCCCGATCATGCCCTCATGGTGGGCGTGCCTGCACGGCGCATCGGCTGGGTATGTGAATGTGCCGACCGTCTCACATTTGATGAAGAGGGAAAGGCAATCTGTGCAAAATGCGGTAAAATCTATCATCTTACTGAAAATAAAGTGATCCGTCTTTCATGAATTCATCCCCCCATGTATTAATTCTTACCCAATATTTCCCGCCTGAAGCCGGTGCAGCAGCATCCCGGATGAGCGATTATGCCCTTTTATTGAAAGAAGCAGGTTTTAAGGTGAGTGTGGTATGTGAACGCCCGGCTTATTTTGTCCGCAGAAACGTAAAAAGCAGTAATGTGGAAACATGGAACGGAATCCAGGTTTACCGGTCCTGGGTAATTGTGAATAAACGGTCTACCAATAAAGATCGGTCCTTTTTTTATCTTTCCTTTATGCTGTCCGGAATTATCCGCTCTTTACTGATTGATAAACCGAATGTTATCTGGGTAACGTCGCCGCCGCTGACAACAGCAGTGGCAGGAAGAATTATTTCCCGGCTCCGGCGCGTACCCTATATTCTGGATGTACGGGATTTGTGGCCCGATTCAGTGATCGAACTGGATGCCATGAAAAACAGGTTTTTTATCCGGATACTGGAAGGACTTGAACGGTGGGTTTACAAAGGTGCTAAGGTGATTTCTTTGGCTGTGCCCGGTTTTAGAGAACGGATATCCGGCAAGATTAAAAGAACTCCGGATTTTGTTGATCTCCCAAACGGAGTCCCGGATTTTATGCTGGATGAATATGCCAGACCTGTATTTTATCAAAATACTATTGAAGGAAAATTTGTCGTTCTTTTCAGCGGAAATATGGGCATAGCCCAGGGTTTGGACCGTATCATTGATGCGGCAAAATTGCTGAGTGCGCGGCAGGATATCATGTTTGTTTTTGTGGGAGACGGGGTTAAAAAGGCCGAACTGGAAAAAGAAGCAGCCAAAGCAGCGATGAAAAATATCCACTTTGTGGAGTCTCAGGCTCGGTCTGAAATGCCGTCCATCATCAGTGCCGCCCATGTTGGACTTGTTCCGCTGAAAAACGTGGACCTTTTTACAAATGCCCTCCCCAGCAAAATGTTTGAGTATCTGGCTCGGAAAGTCCCTCTCGTAACCAACATACCTGGTGAAGCTGCAGACTTTATCCGTAGGAATCAGTGTGGTATCGTTCTGTCGCCCGATCATGATGCCGAAGAACTTGCCCGGGTCCTGAGTGAACTCGCTGATAACCGGGAAAAGTGCAAAGCCATGGGACAATCAGGGTATATGGTTATCCGGGAAACCTTTACACGGAAATTTTTTATTCAACGATTGATCCATAAAATCCAAACTGATTTTTAAGATAAAATAATTGAGTCAGAATCTTAAAGTTATCATTTATTTTTATAGTCACAATATTGCAAAAAATCAATGTTAAGACGGTGAATTGTTTAATAACCTTTTCTTTAATTACGGTATGCTATTATTGATTTTGATGTATGGTTTTTCAGCCGTCGGCATGCTTGATAAACCGTATACGGTTTCGTTTAATCGTTTATCTGTCAAGCTTTTGGAAACGTACCATGATATGCCGATTATTAAATATCCTCTTAAATGTCGTATAACAACGTCAATTCTATTTTATGGCATAGTGAATGTCCGAAAAAAGTTCCTTTGCTTCCTTCACTGCTTTTTCACTGCCGAATACGGAATAAATTCCCTGTGAAACGGCGATTTTGAGAATACGGGAAAAGTTTCGGATATCCTTCGTTGTGCATGAAAGGATATCATCCCGTTCAGTCTGACTCATCTCATCCGTATATCCGGTCAAATACCGGGAAAAAGCCATAGTTCCTTCCTGAGAGACACTAACCGGTGTATCCCGGCGGGATATGGTTCCAATGATGAGATTGGTCATAAACTGTTCATTTGCATCAAAGCGGGATAAATATTCCGGGATCATCCGGTATGTTTCCAGCGTTTTGCCGAGATTGGGATCCCTGTAGGAACTGAAAAAAATCTGTCCATTTCGTGAAAAGGAACAAAATGCACCGTAAGCGCCGCCCTGTACCCGGACCTGATTCCACAGGAAATCCAGAGAAAGGATATGTTGTAAGACATGGTATTTTCCGCTGAATTGCATGATCTCCTCAGGCAAATATGTCCCGAAAACGACATAATTCACATCCCCCGGAGTATAAAAACCGCGGTTTGGTGTATTGCGTGTGAGTTCCCATGTTTGGGTTGGAAGAATTTCTGAAGGGAGTCGGGATTCAAACGATTTTAAATTGTTCGTGAAGGTTTTTAAATCATCTTTTTCGCCGGTAAGGGCCGGTATCAGTCCTTCTTTTCTGAATATTATTTTTATTAATTGTTCCAGGTCTTTTTTCAGAGAATTGTACCGCTCCTCAAAATGCTTGTCGAGGTCTGTCAGCCATTCATAAAAATCATATCCGTTTGTGATTTCATCAAATTTCCCCACATGTTTGAGAGCTGAATGTATCTGTCCGGCTGCAAAACTGTGTCCGCTGTTTACCAGGCTGATTTCAATTTCTGAACGTAATTCGCGAATCAGGTCGTGGATACGCTTTTTTTCGTCAAAACGGGTTTGGGTGAGGATTTCCCCGGCAAGATCCAGGGCTTTTCCGGTAAATGCGGACAGGTACCGCAGACTCACGGTGAGTTTGGGAAGAAAAGCATCCGGATTTTTCACCGGAGTAAAAGCGGATGTATAAACATAAAATCCGCCGGTATAAAAGAGGAGGTCATTTGACAATTCTGTATACGTCCGATTCTCGGTGGAAAGCTGTCCAAGAAGGTCCGGAAGGAGTCCGGCCGCCGGCAGCAGTTTTTCCGGTACGACCGATAAATCAAAGAAAAATTTCACATACTGAATTCCCAAGGATTCTGCCGGATGATAAAGGAATTTCCCGTTTTCCCATCCAATTTCCTCAACCGGGAATGTCCGTGCTTCTTTCTGGATATCATCCCGGGAAAGTGCCGGTATGGTTGCCAGGTCTTCCGGTGAATCCGGCGTCTTCTGTCTTTGTATGAGTCTATGCGTGTTTTCCACAACAGATTTTAATTCTTCCGGATCCATGGTTTCTTTTATTTTTTGGAGAGATTCGGATAGCATACGGATTTTTCTTTCTGCAAGACCCGGCTCCGGATCCAGACGCAGTTTCAATGTATGCGGATTATTAAGAAAAATTGTATCAATCAGTTTATGAAAGCTGTCGGTTTTCAGACGGTCACGGATTTCTTTAAATGCCGAATTGAATTTCAGGTATTCAAAGGGATCTCGATTATACAGCCAGCTGTTCATCATTGCCTGATTGTATATGAGTCCTGTCGGTGTTGATCCGTAATCTCCTTCACGTGTTTTGAATTCGGTAATATTCAGGGATGCCTCCAGCTGACGGCGATCCATTCCGCCGTCCCGGAGTTCTTCCAGAGTTTTCCGGACAATCGTTTCAAATTTCTTTTCTTTGGACGGAGAGCTGTGTTTGACAATCAGGGACATATAAGGAGACAGAATATCCGATTCATGGGAACCGAATATATCCTGTCCCAGAGATTCGTCTCTCAGCCGGTTCTTCAAGGGTGAACCGGGCGTGCTCATGAGATAATGCATGAGAATGTTTCGTTCAAGAGTCTCTACGGGAGTTAAATGCTGTCCGCATCCGAAGTGGAGGCTCAGGTAGGATTTATCGCTGGGATTTTCGCCGGCAGGGAGGGAGTATGTTTCAATGGCGGACTGTGTCCGGGTAAATGTTACCGGAACACGGATTTCCGAATCGCAATCAATGGCTTTAAAGTTTTTCAGATATTCCCGATCCAGAAATGCAAGGTGGGCATCCATATCTCCGTCGCCGTAAATAAAAATCCTGCTGTTGGAAGGATGATAATACGTTTTATGGAACTCAACGAATTTTTCATAGGTCAACGAAGGAATTTCATCGGGCGTCCCGCCTGATTCCCAGGCGTAGGGTGTATCCGGATAAAGGAGCTGTTTGGATCGGCGAAAGAGAACCGATTCGGCGGTGGAAAAAGCTCCCAGCATTTCATTGTATACAACACCATTGATTGTTAGAGGATCCTCCGGCTTTTCCAGATGATAATGCCATCCTTCCTGGTAAAAAATCTCCGGTATTTTGTCTATTTGGGGATACAGTACAGCATCCATATAAACATCCATGAGGTTTTGAAAATCTTTTGGGTTCATACTGGCCACGGGATAGATGGTTTTATCCGGATAAGTCATGGCATTGAGGAACGTATTCAATGATCCTTTGATCAGTTCTACAAAAGGTTCTTTCACCGGAAATTTCCGGGAGCCGCACAACACTGAGTGTTCCAGGATATGGGGGAGGCCTGTATTATCCCAGGGAGGTGTGCGAAAAGTAACGCTGAATACTTTGTTGGGATCGGCATTCACCAGATATACCAGTTCGGCACCGCTCTGATCGTGCTTGAAATGATATCCCGTGCTGTGAATATCAGTCAATTCTTCCATTTTGTGAAGGGTGAATCCATAATAATTTTTTCCTGTTGTATAGGACATGCTTTTCTCCTCTGTTTTCAGTTTGGCAGTATGAAAGGTACGAAATGAATTGATAATTGGCAGTACGGGCGGGTTTAAAACCCGCCCGTACAATGTAAACAACAACAACAAAAATTTCCCGTATCCGTTCAATATCATTTCACCGAACAAATATTCCCTGTTATATTTATACAGGGTGACATAATAGGCAACGGGTTGTGAATAATCATATCCGCGTAACCGATTTGAGATGATGAGTTGATGAAGGGACTTCATGTCTATAAGGGCAAAGAGTATTCGCAAGATATTAAGATAAAGCATCTGCTGAAACAAACGTCCGGTTTATATGATGTTTTTTACGACTTGTGGGAAAAAATGCAGAATGATCCAACATTCAATACAACTCCGAGAGAGGCTGTTTTATGGGGGAAAGATAATCTGAAAACGGTGGCTGTCCCGGGGAAAAAACATTTCTATACCGACACAAACTATTACCTTTTGGGATTTATTATTGAACAGATAACAGGAAAGAAATTTCATGAAGTCATGCATGAGCTCATCTTTGAACCCCTGGGAATGGATCATGCATACATGTTTGGTTTTTCCAAACCGAAAAAGAAATCGGAATTACCCGAAGCAGGATTGTATTTTAAGAATTCTGATTTTAGATCGGTTAACGGAGTGCACCAGATTGATTATGCCGGCGGCAGCGTGACGGCACCGCTGGATGATTTTTTAATCTTCATGAAAGCGCTGCTGAATCAGAAACTCATAAAAAAAGAGACCCTTGAGATTATGCTAAACGATGATGTCAATATGGGATTTCCTACGGTTGGCTTTCGCTACGGATATTCCATATGGAAAATGAAAACTATCCCTGTTATTTTGCCCGATGAATATTATGCCTGGGGCTGTGTTGGCGTTACCGGAGCGTTTATGTTCTATCATCCGGCTACCGAATCCTATATCACGGGGACATTTAACGATTTTGCCTACCGGGGGAAAGCTCTTGAATTCATGGCAGGAAAAATCATAAAAGAACTGCTGAAATATAAAAAAGCCGTAGCAAATAACTGAAATTCCCTGTGAATGACATTATCTGCTATTGAAACCTGAACCATTACACCGGATATCAGATCTGTTGTTGCCTAAAAATCAACCGTTGTTTCATGATGTTTATCCCGATATAGAAACCTAAAACCGTATTCTGTTCCGCCCCTGTTCTTTGGCTTTATAGAGTTGTTTATCGGCTGATGCGAAAAAATCCTCTTTTGAGATATTCGTTTTTGAATTTATTGAAACAATTCCGCCGCTGACTGTTATGTTGATTTTTTTTCCGGACAGGGATTCAAAGGAGAAATCTTCACAATGTTTGCGGATACGCTCACCGAGAACGATAGCACCCTGCAAATCAGTGCCGGGCAGGATCAGGATCAACTCTTCGCCGCCGTACCGGCATGGAATATCAATATCTTTGCGAATGGCTGCCTGTATGATTTCTGCCAGCTGGCGGAGAATAATATCACCCTGCTGATGCCCGAACGTATCATTAACCGCTTTGAAATGATCAATATCGAACAAAATCAAAGACAGATCAGAATCCATACGTTTTAACCGGGTAATCTCTTCCTGCAGGCGGATATCAAAATACCGTCGAACATACAGACCGGTTAATCCGTCAATCGTAGCCAGCTGAAACAAGCGGGCGTTTTCAATCACAGCAGCGATCAGCGTGGAAATGACTGAAATGATCTCCTCATGGTATTTTTTCTGGCCCGGCTGGTGTTCAAAATTTATAAATCCGATCACTTTATTGCTGGTGCCGATCAAGGGCTGACATGTGCATTTTCGATTCTTTGAAAAGATATTAAACGTGGGTATGGGATAATCTTTTTTAACCTGACAGTGATATTCGGCGGCCGTTTTCTTCTCAATCACTTCTGCAAAAGGCGTGTTTTTGACAGGCATCTGAATGGTCTGTTCCGATTGTATCCCTTTTACCATAGTACCCAGAAGCGTTGCACTGCTCATATCTTCGTTCAAGATAAAAAGAGACACATTCTGGCTTGACGCAAAATCAGCCATTGTGGCTATGGAATGATAGACAACCTGCTTTAAATCAAGCTCTGCCACAAGCTGACGTGTTGCATATTTAAGAATCTGCAGAGTTATCTCAATATCATATTCATCCAGTTTATGTGACATAATAAATCCTGCCTTATAATAATTAATATATGGAATCTTTATAATTATGCAATCAATTACTTTTTTATCACAGAATTTGTTGAAGATGTTGCTTATTTGAATTGAATATAATTGGGAACACGTTTAAGTTAATACATTGATCAATCATATACAGGCAGGGGGTCGCCTTGATCATACCTTTAAACGAAACGCTGTTAAAATTAATCTGCATTTTTCTTTTACTTTTTATGAAGGGGTTAACAATGGTATGCAATTCAAATAATTCAAACTCTGATGCCATGCAGGGTCGCCTTGAGGGATATAGTCATGTTCCGGAAGGAAAAGTCTGGTATAAGGTAACGGGTGCCTCCCATGATTATCTGGAATCCCTGTAGGATGAACGTCCTGTCATATTTTATGATCAGCTGGGATGCGGCAACTCGGGAAAACCGGATATAATACCTGTCTGCTGTCAGGAATTTTTTCCGGAAGGCAGAAAAGTGAAGAGGATTTCAGCCGATTTGGCAATCTCGAAAAAGTTATAGTTGACAAATTATTAGAGTCTGCTTATCAACAGGAAAGGATAGAGTATGGGAAATGAGTCGCAGTGGTCGGAAGAACTGGCTATATTGAAGGCCATCGTCAGAAAAACGGAACTTGAGGAAACTGTTAAGTGGGGGACAGAGGTTTATTCATACCGGGGGAAAAACGTCCTGAGTTTTGCAGGATTCAAACATTATTTTGCCCTTTGGTTTTATAACGGCGCATTTTTGAAAGATGAGCATAACGTATTGATCAATGCACAGGAAGGTGTAACCCGGGCATTGCGGCAGTGGCGGTTTACGTCAAAGGACGAAATAAATGAAACTCTGATCCTGGATTACATTGCTGAAGCAATTGAGAATGAAAAAGAAGGAAAGCGCATCAAACCGCGGCCGTCCGTCTCAGTTCCAATTCCGGAAATATTTAAACAGAAATTGGACAGCGACAAAACACTCATGACGGCCTTTAAAAAACTCACACTGTTCAAACAGAATGAATATAATGAGTATATCCAATCTGCCAAACCATTTTCACGGAATTATCATGATTAATTCCGTTTGTGGCGGTATTGATGGCGGCGTTTTTGATGGCGGTGTTGATGATGGCGATGTTATTGTAGGGGCGGGTTTAAAACCCGCCCCTACAACACGACAACCCGTCCCTACAACACGACAACCCGCCCCTACAACACGACAACCCGCCCCTACAACACCAATATCCGCCCCCAAAATTCCACCCGATCCCGCCATTTCCGTGTCAATATCGCCGAATTCCGCCATCCCCGTGCCTTTATTTTTTTCCGAACAAAAACGCATCGTTGCCATTCTGGATAAATTTGATGCGCTGATAAATGACCTGTCGGTCGGGTTGCCTGTGGAATTGAATGCCCGGCGGAAACAATATGAATATTACCGGGACAAATTTTTAACGTTTCAGGAAAAACAATGAAATATCATCCGAAAATCCATCATCGCCGATCAATCGTAAGGGCGGGTTTGAAACCCGCCCCTGCTGAAATCCATCATCGTCGGTCAAATCGGTTACGCGGATACGATTATTCCCAACCGGGTTCCTATTATGTCACCCTGTGTGCATATAACAGGGAATGTATGTTCGGTGAAATCATCAACGGTGAAATGATATTGAACGAAAACGGGAGAATTGTCGAAAATTGTTGGTTGGATTTGCCCAACCATTATCAAAACATACAATTGGATTATTATATTGTCATGCCAAACCATTTTCACGGAATTATCATGATTAATTCCGTATGTTGCGGTATTGATGGTGTTATTGATGGCGATGTTGATGATGGCGGTGTTATTGATGGCGGTGTTATTGATGATGGCGGTGTTATTGTAGGGGCGGGTTTAAAACCCGCCCCTACAACACGACAACCCGCCCCCAAAATTCCACCCGATCCCGCCATTTCCGTGTCAATATCGCCGAATTCCGCCATCCCCGCCCATAAAAATCATGGATTATCTGAATTTGTCCGTGCATTGAAAACATTTTCATCCAAACAAATAAACCAAATCCGCAACACATCAGGAATGCCTGTTTGGCAGCGAAATTATTGGGACCATATCATCCGTGATAAAAAATCATTGAAAAATATCAGGAAGTATATCATCAATAACCCTGCAAAATGGGAAGAGGATGAAAAGAACCCATGGAGATAATAGGAAATGGGAAGTATAGAAAATCAGAACCGGATTATTTAACGGGATTTGTTACATTTTGTCGTTTTATTTTCTAAATGTTCAAGTAAATGATATACCCTTGAAAAGCATATTTCAATTAATAATCACTAGTCCGAACTGAAGTTTCAGGAAAGAAGAAACAATGCCGGCCGCTGCATGCAGGGATTAACATGAATGAAGAATGAAGAATGAAGAATGAAGAATTCTTATAACTAAATTCCTTCCAAAAGCACATTTTTATTTCCCATAATAATTGAGGGATTTTTTGACGGATCCAGAAGACTCAACAGTTTCACCATATCCTTTTCACGAATGGCTATACATCCGGCGGTTGCTCCTTCACGTCTGCCGTGAAGATGGAGAAAAATGGCTGATCCCCGGCCTTTGATGACCGGTTTGGTATTATATTCAATAACCAGACAATATTTATAAGCATTGCTTTGCAAAAGTAATCGTTCATAGGATTCTGCGTCGGTTTCACCGCGGACATGTCGGTTGTAATCGTTGGATTTGGGATCGTCGATCCATTTGTCTTCTTCCGTACTTTGTAAGTAGGGCATTCGGGTGTTTACGGTTTCCAAATATGTAAACAAGAGCCCAAACTGATACAAACCGGACGGTGATTTTCCGTCTCCTTCACGTTTTTTGCCCGGATTTGCAAACCCTTCCCTGCCGATAAACCCGGAAATCGGATCAGAAATGATCTGCCATCTTTCAGATCGTTTTTCCAGGAATACCAATCGAATTGAAGGATCATCAGGTGTTTCGTTAAAAGCAATCAGCAGCTGATTAACATTCTTTAAATTCTGTTCGTTGCTGCGAATAATCTGTAAGACAATTTCACCGTCTGATATAAACCGCTGAGCTGCCAAGCCGCGATAAAACATTGTAATTAACAATAATACGGTAAGGCTATGTGAGATTATTTTTTCTTTCATATTTATACCGGTTTTGAATTCTGAATTCTGAGTTCTGAATTCTGAGTTCAAAATTCAGTATTCAGAATTTATTTTATAATGATCATTTTCTTGGTATCCGAGTAATTGCCTGCTGTAAGTTTATACAAATATAAACCTGTACTGACTTTATTGCCCGAATTATTTGTTCCGTTCCATTCAAGAGAATAGGAGCCGGGGGCCTGATTTCCCTGATTCCATTCCCGGATTCGCCTTCCGTTTAAGTCAAAAATACTCAGGGATACGTCAGAATTTTCGGGAATTGTGTACGCAATTTGTGTAACCGGGTTAAACGGGTTTGGATAATTCTGCTCCAGCTTGAAAGATCCCGGAATTCCAATATCTTTATCCGTTTCCGTGCTAATGAAATCAATGATAAAGTCATCGAAATAAATTACCCCCGAACCTTTATTTTCATCTTTTGTTTCAGCGATATAAAAACGGGTCCACTTGATGGGATAGGTTAAAACGGCTGTCGGATTGGCCCAACTGGGAATGGCATCGCTTAATTCAACCTCAACCAGCTTCCATTCATTCTCCCAGTCAATGCCGGGTGTTGCTTCCGTGAAGTTGATAAGAAATTTCTGGCCTGTGCTGTTTTCGAATTCACCTCTCAGCCAGTGACCGTTTCCGTCACCGTAAACATGGATTCCCACTTTATCCGGATGACCGGAAACAGGAATATTGCAATTCATGTATAAAGCGCTGGTACCACCGGTTGTTAATTTATAGCTTAGTTTACCCGAAGATGGGGGAGAAATGGTGATTGAATCATCGGTTGTCAAAGAACATGCATTCATATCCACATTAACTCCGGTGAGTGTGAAAATATCAATACTGGAAAAATCATTGACCAAAACAGATGTGGAAATTCCTATCGTCACGGGTACTGACCCGCTTATTGAATCGTACCGGGCAATAATCAACCCTTCTCCCGATTCTGTTGCCGTAAAAAAACCGCTTTCCGATATTGTTCCTACACCGCCTTCCACGCTCCATTCATAATCGGACAGGGCAAACGAGATAAGATTACCGAAATTATCCCGAGCTTCCACATCCATCTGCTGGAATGTTCCCACATTCAGGATAACCGGATCCGGTGTGAGTGTGAGTGTTGTCAGGATACTTTTCTTTACCACGGCAGAATCAATAATATCACCCACACTGGCGTAAATATAGCCGCTTACAGACTCCTGGGAAGCGGTGAAAAGACCATTCTCGGTTATCGTCCCGAGGACCGGATCACAACTCCAAACAACCGTTTCACCGGAAAGACTTACTGCATTAAAATGTTCATCAAGGCCCTGAACGCTGAACTGGACGGCTGAACCGGGAATGGCATATACGAGCGGGGGGGTTATACGCAGTCGGTTCAGATCTCCGTCCGGAGCTGTACTGATGACAAGAAAAGAATTTGAAACGGTCCGTTCACCGCCGGGATCAGAGGGACTGTTTTTCACCTGACCGCGAACGACCATGGTTGTAGAACCGCCGCCGTCAAGGTTTAACCCGTGATAAACACCCCATTCCATCATATAGGATGCCAATTCATAGTATGTCATGCCGATACTGTAACCCGGCTGGCGGCCGTCTACCGTAAACAGATAAAATTTTGTAGAATCAGCGTTGAACCCCGCTGCTGTTCTCGGATGCCTGTCCCCTGAAGTCCCCACATTCACGCCATTGTTAACCAGCATTGTATTGCCGCCGATCAGCTGGGTTAATCGTTTTGGACCTGGAAGCATATTCTGAACAATCAGTAGCGTATCATCCACAGACAGAGTTTTTATAAAAGCTGATGAAATCCCGTGTCCGGACAAAACCCCCTTGCCTTTGGGAATGGACATATTTCCCTGGTCTGAACGGACATCCTGAACAACACACCGGATGGTATCATTTACAAACCAGTCCGTCAGGGGAGCTATCAGAGCCTCAGAGCCGTAAACATTGGTTCCGGTTGACATGCCCTGAAATGAATTAAAAAGTATGAGCTGATCTGTATTTCTGCTGCTGTTTACACCGGATAAAACGGCTGATCCCGAATCTGCAATCACAATACCGGAAAATGCAACATCAGCAATCATAGGGATCTTATCCGCACTGACACCAATGGTAAGCCAGGATTCGTCTGTTTTTACGATTTCACCGTTGGAAATTTGTGCTCCAACCGGAACACCGTTTGACGTATTGTAAAAATCACCGTTTACACCGCCCACAACCCGGTGATTTGCACGGTTGTTTCGGGAAGCCATTGAGGAAGTACGTTCAAATGCCTGTAACCGGTCATTCGCCTTTACTGATTTAAACGTGATATAGGGATTGGTCATATCAATAACCAGAACATCAAACTGAAATGGTCCGCTGTCCCGTGATTCGGAATAATACCAGACTCCGGGTCCGACCTGCAGACTGTCAAAATGGTCAGCATAGGCAGAAGTAATTGAATAAAATAAAAGCAAAAAACACACAATCAACTTTAACGAAACGTTAGATTTGTTCATTTTTGTTCACCTGTTACTTTATTAATGAGTAATTTTTCTACACGTTATTAAATATATAAGTAGATTGGGAAGAGAACAAGAAAATAACAGTAGCCGGTAGCCGGTAGCCGGTAGCCGGTAGCCGGTCGGCACTTCGTGCCGTTCAAACACTTCGCTGCGCTCAGTGTTCAAAGATT
>NPIE01003318.1_pt1 | contig 41519 bp, 30 predicted proteins | sample 8637661 | NCBI WGS metagenome assembly NPIE01 (sample SAMN07420842, study PRJNA396082) | bioreactor metagenome | isolation source: sample BA12 brine-fed electro-methanogenic bioreactor BA | place: Japan: Kochi | collected 2016-12-09 | reverse complement strand
CCGTTTCCGTCTGAGGCAAAACAAGGCAGGCAAGATCCCTGGGGCAGGCGGCCGCTGAGAAGCTTTCATTTTCAAAAAATTGATCAAACTGCTATAGCCTGGCGGTATCACTGTCATCCGAGCATAACTTGCTGGAAAATTTAAATTCGTAAGGCTTGCCTTGCCTCTCAAAACGCCATGTGTTCTCTACATGACCACCGACATAAAACGTCAGGAGAGAATGTTTCTTCAACTCTTCGGGGGGGGCAGGCTCCCCAAAGTTATCCAAATACTCTGGAGAGGCACTCAGAACCCGGAGACTCTCGAAAAGCTTCATGGCGATCAGGTTGGAATCCTTGAGTTCTCCTCAGCGCAGTGCGATGTCGACAGGTTCTTGAAAGAAGTCCAAGACCCGATCAGTCAGTAACAAATTGATCGTCACTGCCGGGTGCACTCTCTTTTTTCGCAAACAGTCAACGTCGAGCAGGTTGGCCCAAAATCAAGGAGATTTAAAGATTATGAGAAAATTACTACCCCTTGCACTTATAAGCGTCATGAGCGCCGCAATCACCGCCGCCGCATTCGCATCCGAGCCAAAAACCAAGGTTGTCGTGGCATCCGAAGTCAATTGGGAGCAACTCAACCCCGCTCGTGGTGACAAGAGCCCGAAGGCTGGTACTCTCTGGGGCGATCGCAAGGGCGCTGCGCCGACAGGCTTTCTCGTTAAGTTTGCGGACGGCTTCTCATCACCACCTCATATTCACAATGTCTCTTACCGCGGCGTGGTCATTAGCGGCCTCATTCACAATGATGATCCTAATGCCGCTGATATGTGGATGCCGGCAGGTTCTTTCTGGACGCAGCCAAAAGGAGAAGGGCATATTACCGCTGCCAAGGGCAGGACCAACGTGGCGTACATAGAGATTGAGAGTGGCCCCTATCTCGTCCTTCCTGCAGAAAAGGCGTTTGATAGCGGAGAAAGGCCGGTTAACGTAGACAAATCGAACATCGTCTGGCTGGACGCATCGGACATCACCTGGGTCGATCAGCCTGGCATGTCAGCCGCTGCCAATGGGCCCAAGGTAGCCTTTCTCTGGGGGCATACGCAGGAAGGTCAACTGAACGGGACTTTTATCAAGCTACCGGCAGGATTTACGGGAAAGATAAATAGCCACGGCTCCACCTTCCGTGCTGTCGTCATCAAAGGGCAACCACAGCACCGAGTGTCGACCAAGGCTGGCCTCAAGACCTTGGAGCCGGGCAGTTATTTCAGTTCAGAGGGAGAGGCAGCGCATCAGATCTCGTCCGCAGCGGCCGAAGAGAGCCTCATCTATGTACGCACGGATGGCAAGTATAAAGTCATTCCGGCGAAGTAACCGCACCGCCATCCGCGCCATCGAATAGGGTGGGGTGAGCCTGATCAGCTCACCTCTATTCGACGGTTTCTTTTCCAGAAGTCGCCCCGCGAAGTCCTGCCACTTCAAAAGATCCCGATGGCATTGCCAGGACCCCGAATTTAGAGAAAACGGGTGCAGAAATAGCCGGGAGGCCCTCTTATCCGATCTCGCCAACCTCAAGTTGCCGTAAGTTCTTGATGTCGCGTAGTGGTGGCGCACCAAACAGGCGACTGTATTCTCGGCTGAACTGCGAAGGGCTCTCGTAGCCGACCTCAAAACTGGCGGTGGCCGCATCCCGGTGGTCCATGAGCATCAGTCGGCGGGCTTCCTGCAGACGCAACTGCTTCTGGTACTGGAGTGGGCTGAGCGCTGTCATGGCCCGGAAATGGTGATGGAAGGTCGATGGGCTCATGCTTGCCTTTTCCGCGAGATCGTCGATTCGCAACGGCTGGGTGAAGTTTTCCTTCAGCCAGCCGATGGCCCTGGCGATCTGCTGGCTCTGGCTCCCCGCCGCCGCAATCTGACGCAACCGCGTCCCCTGATCCCCCACCAGTAACCGGTAGATGATCTCCCGCTGGATGACCGGCGCCAGGATCGGAATGTCCTGCGCGGCGTCCAGCAAATCGACCAACCTCTGGAACGCATTGAGCAGCGGCAGCGTCACCTCGCCGGTCGCCATGCCGCGACTCGACTGCTGGGTCCGCGGTGGCGGGAGATGGCTGTCCGCCATCAACTGGGAGATCTCGCGCAGATCAAAGGTCAGCCTGAGTCCCAGATATGGCTTTTCCGGACTGGCTTCAACCACCTGCACCACCGTGGGCAGGTGCACCGAGGTGATCAGGTAGTGGTGCGCGTCATACACATAGGTATCCTCGCCGAGCCGCACGCGTTTGGCGCCCTGGGCGACCAGACAGATGCTCGGCTCATAGATGCCGGTCATCGGCTCGGTCGGTTCAGAACGTCGGAAAAGCGCCAGGCCCGGTACCGCCGAGGTGTGCAGTTCCTCCTGCTCGGTTAATCGGGCAATGACCTTGCCCAAGGCGTCCAGGGCACTTGCGGTTTCGCTGTTGCTTCGGTTTTGCATAAGTTGCTCATTTTTCGATGGGTTGAGTTGTCCATATCGTACCCGACCACGCCTCATGTCACAAGGTGAATACGAAGAAGCAGACGATCGGGCAAGAATCCGGCAGGATCGGTCTACCGTTCCTTGCGCGGTTGAAGGCAAGATGCGCTCAACAAGACATAAGTCCAACCAGAAAAAGGGAGACAGGATATGCAAACCCGCACTTTGGGAAAAAATGCCCCTTCCTTCTTGACCGGCGCGACTTGACCGCCGCAGGGCTGGTTATGATAGCAGCCACCTCGATGCGCTCCAGTACTGCCCCGTTAGGGCCTAGGTAGAGCAGCCGGCCTGATCGACACGGGGACGCTTAACCCGCAGCATAAACATCACGCAGGAGAAAACCATGAACAAGACAAAAGCCTATTCCGCCTCCAGTGCGACATCGCCATTGGCGCTCGATGCCATCCAGCGTCGGGATCCCACCGAACGCGACGTGCAGATCGAAATCCTTTACTGCGGCATCTGCCACTCCGACCTGCACACCGTGCGCAACGAATGGAACAGCGTCATGCCCACGACCTACCCCTGCGTGCCGGGCCATGAGATCGTCGGTCGGGTGACCAAGGTCGGTCATGACGTCACCGGGTTCAAGCCCGGCGATCTGGTGGGAGTCGGCTGCCTGGTCGATTCGGACCCATCCTGCCCCCATTGCCAGGCCAACGTCGAGCAGTTCTGCCCGGACGCGACCTTCACCTACAATTCGCCGGACAAGCACCTTGGCGGTGTCACTTACGGCGGCTACTCGGAGAGTATCGTTGTCGACGAGAAGTTCGTCCTGCGCGTCCCGACCAATCTCGAGTTGGCCGGGGTGGCGCCGCTGCTCTGCGCCGGCATCACCACCTATTCGCCGATGCGTCGCTGGGGCGCCATCAAGGGGAAGAAGGTCGGCGTGGTCGGGCTCGGCGGACTCGGGCACATGGGGGTAAAGTTCGCCCGTGCCTTCGGCGCCCACGTGGTGGTCTTCACTACCTCGCCAGGCAAAAAAGAGGATGCATTGCGCCTCGGTGCCCACGAGGTGATCATCTCTACCAACGCCGAAGAGATGCAAAAGCATGCCGGCAGTTTCGACTACATCCTCGACACCATCGCCGCCGACCACGACATCAACGCCTACATCCACATGCTCGGTCTCGACGGCAACATCACGCTGGTCGGCGCGCCGGAGAAGCCCTTGGCCGTCTCCGCCTTCGCCCTGCTCTTCGGCCGCAAAAGCCTCTCCGGCTCACTCATCGGCGGCATCGAGGAGACCCAGGAGATGCTTGATTTCTGCGGCGAGCACCACATCACCGCCGACGTCGAGGTCATCCCGATCCAGAAGATCAACGAAGCCTACGAGCGCCTGGTCAAATCGGACGTCAAATACCGCTTCTCTATCGATATGGCCTCGCTCAAGGCCGAGTAATGCATCAAATACAAACGCCCACGGGAGCGACCATTGATGGAACTGCCATCCTGGCAGCGAAGGAGCAATTCTCGCAAACGAGTTCTGCACTCTAATTGTTACCTCTCTTCTCATTGGGTTGTTTTTAATGGTAAATGTTCCTCCCAGGGCCCAGCTTCATCCGGTTCGGGGAGCCAAATATTCAAGGGGCCTGCAGCTGTCAGACTGTAGGCCCGTTTCTTTTTAAATCCGCCGCTGGTTTATTTGCCTTTTTCCGGCCCAAGCGACTGGCGACCCCTGTTGCCCTGGCTATTCCCCAAGGAGGCCTGCGAGGCCATGAGCCTGGCCGTCGAAACCATCCAGCCCCATTGCACAAACCTTCGCAGAAAGGCGAAACTGCACGGACGCGATGTCCACCTCCGCCTCTTTCTCGCCTGTCTTAACGGTTCCCCGCTGGGGGCACAACTGCCCCCTCCTCTCCTGCCGGACGCGCTCCTTGCCCGAGCCCAGAATCGGTCTTCGAATTTTGCCTCATAAAGTCACCTGTGGATAGTTTCCACGATTTTGTTCAGCCTCGCCTTGGCCGCCAGCGAATACAGGTTCGGGCGAAGCCGAAAAGGTGGGGGGGCGGTCACGGATCGTGCTCCTTTTTAAGGTGGGCACCGGTCTCATGTCGGTTGCCGGGGTGGCGAACGTTCCGGGTTGAATAATTCTTTACACTTTTTCATAAAAAACCTTACACTTTTGCCCTTCTTTTAAAACTCAAGCGTTGTAATTTCATAGGCTTGTCGGCCTGGCATGGTTCTTGAGAGATTTCTAATTTACATAGGGTGAGCGGATCAAGTCGTTACCAGTGTGGCCCGAGCCGACGCTGATGCGCGCCCATCGCGTCACGCGCGATGCGGTTCTGGAGATGATCGGTAACTCAAAGGGAGGTCTCTGGCAATGATCGCTGGTATCTGTCCGGAAACGACCCTTTTGGCTCGGACCCTCCACGGCCCTCGCCCTACGGGCAGCCAGAGTCCGGCTTTTCCGCAATCCTGCGGAAAGGTCGTCCATCTGCATCCCTGCTCGTGCGCGCACCGATATACGCCTTCGTGCAAGACCTTTGATTTTCTCGATCTCCCGAAAAATTGCACGGTTCCAAATTTTGTCAGGACGACCATCAATAACATCCGGTTTTGAGAAACGGAAAGGAGGTTTCAATCAATGATACGGTGGATTGTTGCCTCGAGCATGCAGCTTCGGTTTGCCGTGTTAGGTGTCGCTGCATTGCTGCTGATTATCGGCTTTACGCAGTTTGACGACATGCCGGTGGACACCTTGCCCGAGTTCTCGAGTACGTATGTCGAGCTGCAGATTGAGGCCCTCGGACTTTCCGCCCAGGAAGTGGAGGCCATGATCACCACGCCCCTGGAGGCGGACATGCTCAATGGGACCCCCTGGGCCGAGAAAATCCATTCCGTGTCGCTTCCCGGGCTGTCGTCGATCAGGCTCATGTTCGAGAAAGGGACCGATGTCATGCGTGCCCGGCAAGTGGCCCAGGAGCGCCTCATCGAGATATTTGCGCTGCCGCAGGTGTCGAACCAGTTCACCATGATCAATCCAGTCTCCTCAGCCGCCAGGGTTTTGCAGATCGGCTTGTCCTCGGACCAGCTGTCCCTCATCGAAATGTCGGTGCTCGCGCGCTGGACGGTTATGCCTCGCTTGATGGGCTTGCCCGGCGTGGCCAATGTATCGATATGGGGCGAACGCCAGCGGCAGTTGCAGGTACAGGTCGATCCGGAGCGGCTGCGAGCCGAAGGGCTGACGCTGATGCAGATCATCAAAACCGCCGGCAACTCGTTGTGGGCTTCGCCATTGAGCTTTTTGGAAGCGTCGACGCCCGGCACCGGCGGATGGATCGAAACCCCCAATCAACGGCTCGGAATCCGGCACGTCCTGCCCATCAAGACGGCGGAGGACCTGGCCGAGGTGCCGATCGAGTACGCCTCGGCAAAGCGTTTGGGTGACGTGGCCAGGATTGTGGAGGACCATCAACCGCTTATCGGGGACGCTGTCGTCAACCATACGCCCTCGCTCATGCTGGTCGTGGAGAAATTTCCCTGGGCCAATACGAAGGATGTGACGAAACAGGTGGAAAGGGCGCTCACGGACTTGCGGCCTGCGGTCTCCGGCATGGAGATGGACCCCACCCTGTTTCGGCCCGCGACCTACCTCGAGCTGGCGGTCGACAATCTCTCCTGGGCGCTGCTCCTCGGCGCTGTTCTCATAATCTTGGCCTTGGTTGCCTTTCTCTTCAACTGGCGCACGGCGTTAATCACTACCCTGGCGGTGCTGATGTCGGTAATCGCCGCCGGAACGGTGCTTTACCTGAGAGGCGTGACGATCAATATGATGATCATCACCGGGCTGTTGATCGCCCTTGGTGTCATCATCGACGATGCGATCGTCGACATGGAAAATATTGTGCGGTGTTTACACCGGAGGCGGGGGGAGGGCCGCAGCGAATCGGCGACGAGCCTAATTTACGAGGCCGTAATCGAGATGCGCAGCCCCCTCGTCTACGCGACGGCCATGATGGCGCTGGCGGTGGTGCCGGCCTTCTTCCTGGAAGGGGTGTCCGGCGCGCTTTATCAGCCGCTCGCAACCTCCTATCTTTTGGCGCTGCTCGCCTCTTTTGTGGTTGCACTGACCGTCACGCCGGCCTTGAGCATGCTGCTTTTGCGCAATGCCTTCCTCCGGGCCGGTGATTCTCCGGTCATAAGGATGCTGCGCGGCACTTACAGCGGCCTTTTCGGATGGGCGGCCCGCACACCGCGCCTGACATTTGTCGCAGTCGGTGTCCTCGTCGTGGTCGGCCTCCTGTTCATTCCGTTTCTCCGCCAGGAGTCCCTGCTGCCGGATTTCAAAGAAACGGATCTGGTGGTTCGCATGATGGGCTGCTCCAGCGCTTCCCATCCGGCCATGAGCCGCATCATGACTCTGGTCAGTCGCGAGCTGCGGTCGATTCCCGGCGTCCGCAATGTCAGCGCTCTTATGGGACGCGCCATCATCTCGGACCAGCGCACCAACATCAATGCCGGTGAGCTTTGGGTCAGCATCGATCCATCAGCCGACTACGAAGCGACCGTGGCCGCGGTCAAGCAAGTGGTTGCCGACTACCCCGTCCTGCTTCCTGAAGTGCTGACGTATCTGCAAAAAAGGGTCAGAGAGGAATTGTCGGGAACCCGCAACGCTCTCGTCGTGCGTGTTTACGGCGAGAATATGAATATGATCCGCAACAAGGCGGAGGAGGTCCAGAGGGTCCTGGCGGGGATCGATGGCATCGCCGATGCCAAAGTCCAGTATCCTCCAGAGATGCCCATTTTGGAAATCGAGGTCGATATCGAAAAGGCCAAACGCTATAACCTCAAGCCTGGCGATGTCCGTCGCGCCGCAACCTCATTGGTGTCGGGCATTGTCGTCGGCGCCCTTTTCGAAGAACAGAAAGTGTTCGATGTTGTGGTGTGGGGTACGAGCGAAGCCCGCCATAGTTTTACCAATGTACAAAATCTGCTGATCGACACCCCCTCGGACGATCATGTGCGCTTGAAAGACGTGGCTAACGTGCGCATCGTGCCCTCGGTCACCGAGATCCATCGGGATGCCGTGGCGCGTTACATGGATGTGGCGGCCAACGTGCGGGGACGCGATCTCGGCTCCGTTGGGGACGAGGTCGAAGATCGCCTCAAGGAAGTCGCGTTCCCGCTCGAGTACCGCGCGGAACTGCTCGGAGAGTACGTGGAGCTGGATGCTGCCGCGGATCGCGTGTTCGCTTTTGCCATTGCCGCGGCGATCGGGACGTTCCTGCTCTTGCAGGTGTTCTTCCGGAGCTGGCGGTTGGCGACAGCCGTCTTCCTGACTCTGCCCATGGCCTTGGTGGGTGGCGTATTGACGGCATTCTTGACCAACGGCGGCTTGCTCTCATTCACGATTCTGGGATTAATCGCGGTCTTGGGAATCGTCGTACGCAACAGTATCTTGTTGATTGGCCGTTACCGTAACCGCGAGCGTGAAGGTGAGGAGTTTGGCGCCGAGTTGGTTCAGCGCATCACTCAGGAACGGTCTGCGCCGATTTTTATGACGGCGGTCGCCACCGCACTGGCCTTGCTGCCCTTGGCGTTGTTCGGCAACATCGCCGGTCTGGAAATCGTGCACCCGATAGTCATCGTCGTTCTGGGGGGCCTGGTCACGGCGACGATTTACACCCTGGCCGCGGTCCCCGCATTGTACGTGCTTTTTGGCGCGGCCCGCGAAGCCGAGCTCGAACTCCCGGTCACAATAGGCGTCACTGAAGAAAAGATGCGCGAGGCCATGCAAGGGTGAAGCAATGGCAAAAGAAAGCTAACGATAACATATAGCGATGCAACAGGAGGAGAGCGATGCTGTGCAATCGTCGAGTGACCGTCGCGGTGATGATCGTTTTCGCTCTGCCGCTGGCAGCGTGCGAAAGACAACAGGCCCCCCCCAAAGCCGAGCATCCGGCCAAAATCATGAAACTCGATGGGTCGGATCTCAGCCGTGTCACGTTGACCGACAGGGCGATCCAGCGGCTCGCTCTGAAAACCGAGCAAGTTCGCGAGCAGGGAGGGAAAAAAGTGGTTCCCTTCTCTTCGCTGATCTATGACCCGCAAGGCCAAACCTGGGTATACACCAGCCCTCAACAGCGTACCTTCGTCCGGCATAAAGTCGAGGTCGACTACATTGAAGGTGACTTGGTGGTGCTGAACGAGGGCCCGCCGGTTGGCACGGTGGTCGTGTCGGTGGCTGTGGCGGAATTGTACGGCGCCGAATTCCAGCTTGGGCATTAGACGAGAAGCGTAAATCGTCGGGTGTAAGGTCGTGATAGGTAATTCCGTGTAATGCAACACGAACGGAGATCCTGCCATGTTTCGTTGGATCGTCGGCAGAAGCCTGAAGTTCAGGTACCTCGTTCTTGCCTGTGCGGTGGGACTGATGTACTTCGGCATCGGGCAACTTCAAAAAATGCCGGTGGACGTCTTTCCCGAGTTTGCGCCGCCGATGGTGGAGATTCAAACCATCAGCCTCGGGCTCTCTGCGGAAGAGGTGGAGTCCCTGGTGACGGTTCCGCTGGAGCAGGTGCTCGCCGGCGTGTCCGGATTGTCGGTTATTCGCTCAAAGTCGGTTCCGGACCTGTCGGCAATCAAAATGTATTTCGAGCCCGGCACCGATCTGCTGCTGGCGCGGCAGATGGTGAATGAGCGCATTATCACGATAGTGCCGACGCTGCCAAGCTGGGCCAGCCCGCCGGTGATGCTGCCGCCTCTTTCGGCGACCAGCCGAATGATGAAGATCGGGATTTCGTCAAACGACCGGACGGTGATCGACTTGTCGATGATCACCTATTGGACCATCCGGCAGCGCTTATTGCGCGTACCCGGCGTGGCCAATGTCGCCATGTGGGGCGAGCGGCTGGAGATGCTGAATGTTAACGTCGTGCCGGAGTTGCTGCGAAAGCACGAGGTGACGCTGGATGAGGTCAGGAGGGCCACGGCCGACGCCCTGGATGTGGGTTTGTTTCGGTTTTCAGAGGGACACCTCGTCGGCACCGGCGGCTGGATCGATACCCCCAATCAAAGGCTGCAGGTCCGGCACGTCCTGCCGTTGGTCCGTAAGTATGACGAGGTCACGTCGGACGCCCTGGCCAATGTGCCCCTGGCCGTCCGGGATGGTAAGCAACTGCTGCTGAAGGACGTGGCCGAGGTGGTGATCGACCATCAACCGATGGTTGGCGACGGCATCATCAACGATGGTCCCGGGCTGCTGCTCATCGTGGAAAAATTCCCCTGGGGCAACACGCTGCAAGTGTCCCGGGAAGTCGAAAAGGCGCTCGACGCCTTGCGGCCGGGGCTTCCGGCAGATATCGAGATCGACAGCGAAATCTTCCGGCCGGCGACCTTCATCGAGACGGCCGTCGACAATCTCAACAAGGCGCTCATCATCGCCGCGGTTCTCGTTCTGCTGGTCCTTTTCACCTTTCTTTACGAGTGGCGTACGGCGTTGATCAGTTGCACCGCCATCCCGGTGTCTCTGATGTCGGCCATGATGGTCCTCTTCTTCCGTGATGCCACCATCAACACCATGGTGCTGGCGGGTCTGGTGATCGCCTTGGGCGCCGTAGTCGATGACGCGATCGTCGATGTCGAAAACATCGTGCGGCGCATCCGCCAGCACCGCAAGAAAGGCCGCAAGGTGCCGGTCGGCAGAGTTATTCTCGAGGCCTCGTTTGAAGTACGTCATGCCATCATTTTCTCGACGCTGATCGAGGTGGGAGCGTTGTTGCCGGTCTTCGTCATGGAAGGGCTCTCCGGCGCATTTTTCAAGCCGCTGGCCCTTTCCTATTCGATAGCGATTTTCGCCTCCACGGTGGTGGCGTTGACCGTCACGCCGGCGATGAGCTTCATCCTGTTGCGCAATGTGCCGCTCGAGCGCCGCGAGTCCCCGCTCACACGCTGGCTGCAGCGTGGCTACGAGGCACTGCTGGCGAAGATCGTCCATAAACCACGAGCCGTTTATGCCACGGTCGGTGTCTTTGTGGTGGCCGGCCTCTTGATCTGGCCACAGCTCGGCCAGTCCCTGTTGCCGGACTTCAAGGAAAGGGACTTTCTGATGCACTGGCTGGCCAAGCCCGGCACCTCCTGGCCGGAGATGCAACGCATCACCATTCAGGCCAGCAAGGAGCTTCGGTCGATTCCGGGGGTGCGTAACTTCGGAGCTCACATCGGCCAGGCTCTGATCATGGACGAAGTGGTCGGCATGTATTTCGGCGAAAACTGGGTCAGTGTCGATCCTTCGGTCGACTATGACGAGACGGTGGCAAAAATCCAAGCGACGGTTGACGGCTACCCCGGGCTCTATCGCGACGTGCAGACCTATCTGAAAGAGCGCATTCGGGAAGTGCTGACCGGAACCTCCGATGCCATTGTGGTGCGCATCTATGGCCGCGATCTCGACGTTCTCACCCAAAAGGCCACGGAGGTGAGAGACGCTCTTTCGAAAATTGACGGCATCGTCGATCTGCACATGTCCTTTCAGGAAAAGATCCCCCAGGTTGAAGTCACGGTCGATCTCGACCGGGCGCAGAAATACGGCCTCAAACCCGGCGATGTCCGCCGGGCCGCAAGCACCCTGGTGGCCCTCGAAGAGGCCGGCGACATTCACATCGCCAACCGGACCTACGACGTGAATGTGTGGAGCATACCGGCAGCGCGCGATAGTTTAAGCGATGTTAAAAACCTGCTGATCGACACGCCCGGCGGCGGCCATGCGCGATTGGAAGAGGTGGCCGATGTGCGCGTCGCGCCGACGCCGAACGTCGTCCAACGTGAGCACCTCAGCCGCCGCATGGATGTCGACGCCAATGTGCGGGGACGCGATCTCGGCTCGGTCTATGCCGATGTCCAGGCTGTCCTCGCCACGATCGACTTCCCCCATGAGTACTATCCGGTGCTGCTGGGAGAATATACGGAGCGGCTGGCGGTGCAGCGCAAAATGCTCGCCTTCGCCATGATCGCGATGATCGCGATTTTCATCCTTCTGCACACCTCCTTCAAGAGCCTGCGGCTGGCGACCATCTCCTTCGTGCTCTTGCCCTCGGCCCTGGTGGGCGGCGTGCTGGCGGCCTACTTCGGTGACGGCATCATTTCTCTCGGCTCGCTCGTGGGATTCCTCACCGTATTGGGCATTGCGGCACGCAACGGCATTTTGCTGATCAAACATTTCAGGCACCTCGAGAAGCATGAAGGCGAGACCTTCGGCCCCGGGCTGGTCATGCGCGGGGCGCGGGAACGGCTGGCCCCGATCTTGATGACGGCGACGACAACCGCATTGGCGCTGGTGCCTCTGGTGATAGCCGGTCAAATTCCCGGCAACGAAATCGAGCACCCCATGGCGGTGGTCATTCTGGGTGGCCTGGTCACCTCGACGTTGCTCAACCTGTTCGTTGTGCCCAGTTTGTACCTGCGTTTTGGGGCGAGCCGCAAGCAGGACACCGCGAGCTTGTCACATTGCTGAAGATATTGGGGTAAAACCAGCCATGGAGAACGCTTAAGGGACCAACAGCTGAGCTTCATACGAAAGGTGCAGTGCTGAAAGACCTTATGACAACAGAAGATTCTGCGCGTCGTGCCGAGGATTGGCCAAAGACTCCAACGAGTCGCCAAACAAAAGCAAAGGAGGCTGGATATCATGAAAACAACCAACCGTCTTTCCCGGAAGAGTGCATGGATTATCGCGGTGGCGATCGTTTCGATATTCGCCTGGCTCAGTCAGTCAGGCGAAGCCGCTACGGCGCAGAGAGAGAAGAAGCTGGAAACCGCGAAGCTCCAGGCCGAGAGGGGGTTTACCACAGTTAAAGACTGGAACCTTAAGGCGGAAAACATCTCGCCAAGAGGGCACAACCCGTACTATTTCCCCCTCGAGCCGGGCTTTAAATTCGTCCTGGAGAATCCAAAGGGTTTATTCGGTCATTTACGCAAAGAGGTCATCGTTCTCGACAAAACCGAACCGTTTGATGTTCCGGGTATTGGAAAGTTCGAAACGGCCGTCGTCCAGGAAGAGGAATTCTACGACGGCGTATACTACCAGCAGTCGCATAACTGGTTTGCCATCGACAAGACAACCAACGCCATGTACGCGTTTGGCGAGGTGAGCTGGGAGATAGACCCGCAGGGACGCAAGGTCTTTGCAGGGACGTGGCGTGTCGGCGAGCCCGATGGTGGCGGGGTGGATAGCCCAAACGCGGAGCCTGGCTTGCTGATGCCTGGAACTCTTGTCGTGGGAGACAAATTTGTCTTCGACGGACATGAGGCCGAGACTTATGGTTATACGGAAAACCTGGAGATGGGGCTCAAAATGAGCGTGCCAGCAGGCACATTCGAGAATTGTCTGAGAGTCCGTGAGTATAGTCTCACCACGCTATCGGATATCACTGACAAGTGGTGGTGCAAAGGAGTGGGAGAAGTCAAGGACACCTCGGATGGCGAGTTGGTCCTCTCCGACGCGGTGCCCGGGTCGGATACATCGAGTTTCGGAAAATACCACAGGGATCCTGTGCAGAAGACTGAGCCGCCGGTTGCAAAGATCAACGGCTCGCAGGCAGTTGAAATTGCTCTCAAGGAAATACCAGGAAAGGTTACGTCTACGAAGATTGAGAGAATAGGCAAGCACAATGTCTACGCCGTGGAGATCATTGCGGATAAAGACGGAGGGGAATGGGATGTCTTCGTTGACATCGAGACGGGTGAGGTCGTAGGGACGGATGACTAGTCTTCGCCAGGCCCATCCCGAGTTTCCGGACAGAAACCAACCAAGGGGGAGGCTCAAGTCGTGAAAAACATGATGCAGAAAGTCGGGATAATGGTGGTCATGGCCCTCGTTGCCGGTACTGCCGGAGCTCAGGATCCGGCCCCGGGCACCGAGGAGTTCGGCCTGACCCCGAGGCAGCTCGCCCGATCCATCGAGAAGGTTGAGGGGCTGATCTCGCAGTGCATGCGTGAGCAGGGGTTCCAATACGTCGCCGTTGACTTCATCACGGTGCGCAAGGGCATGAGCGCCGATAAAAGCCTGCCCGGGCTCAGTGAGGAAGAGTTCATCGACCGGTACGGGTACGGCGTTGCGACGATGTACACGGGGCGCCCCCCACAGCTTACCGCGGGCTACAGCCCGGCCAGGGTCGGCCTGGGTGAACGGAACGTCCGGATCTTCGAGAACCTTTCGCCGGCGGATCAGGTTGCCTACAACCGCGCGCTCCTCGGCGAGAATACCGACGCGACCTTCGCGGTCGGGCTCGAGACGGAAAACTTTTCGCGGACCGGAGGCTGCACGCGCAAGGCCATCGAACAGGTCTTTGAGGCGGAACAAATGCTGGCAACCTACTACAACCCCAAGGACGCCCTGATCAACAAGGATCCGCGGATGAAGGCAGCGCTGAGGAAATATGCCGCCAAGATGCACGAGGCCGGTTTCGACTACAATCATCCAGATGAAGTTGAGTCCGACATCAGGAATCGGCTGGCTGCCCTCACGAAGAACGGGACCATCGGCGTCGAACGGATGTCGCCTGAGCAGCGGATCGCCTTCGAAAAGCTCAAGGCCTATGAGTGGAACGTCGCCAAGATCGATTTTGAGCTGCAGGAAGAGATTTTCGATCCAGTTGAAGCAGAGATCGAGAGGGAAATGTATGCTCGTGAAGTCAAATAAGCCTTGCCCACGCACGGGCCCGGCTTCTGCAGCCCGGATCCCTCTGCGGGGCTTCTGCTAAGCAACGGGCGTCAGGATCTTAGCTTATGGCCACCAAACGAACCATTGTCCTCTTTGGCGTCTGGGTGTTTGCCGCTGTTGCCGTGGTCGCAGGTTGGGTGGCAAGTTCGCGGATTGAATCTCCAGCCGATATGGCCGCGCGAGCCGCCCCCCCGATACCCTCGCCGGTTCTCGTCCCGGTGGAGGAACGCGTGCTGAGTTCCAACGTCGTGACCCGCGGCACGGCCAGGTTCGGATTGCCTCAACCGATCTCCATCGTGCCCTCTGCCTTGAAAGGGGGCGCCGGGTTGATCGCCACACTGCCTCTGCCAAACACCCAGTTTGCGGAAGGGGATGTGATGCTCAGCTCTTCAGGGCGTCCCCTGTTCATTCTCCAGGGCGAGCTCCCGGCCTACCGGGATCTTTCCCCCGGGATCTCCGGCGATGACGTGCGTCAGTTGGAGCAAGGACTCAAGCGCCTCGGGTTTGCTCCCGGTCCCATTGATGGGCTCTATGATGAGCAGACCAGCGCCGCCGCGGCCGCATGGTACAAATCGACGGGATGGGAGCCATTTGGACCGACGCCGGAGCAACTGGCAAAGGTCCGCACTCTCGAACAAGACTGGGCTGACGCGCGCAAGCAAAAGTTGGCGACGGCCGCCGCCGCCAAAGCCGCGGTTCTCGCCGTGGAATCCGCCCGGGCCACCGCCGAGCGCAACGACAGGGCTGCGGCTGCCGAACTGGCGGCCAGGAGGGCGGAGTGGCAGAGACTGATGGCGACACAGGACAAGGCCACTCCCCTGGCCGTCGAAGCCGCGCGCGTTGCGGCGGAGCATAACAATAGAGCTGCTGCCGTCGAGGTGCAGACCCAGATCGCCAGCCGGGCTTTGATCGTCATGGACCCGCGACAACCGGAAACCGCTCGGCGGGTCGCCGATGCCAGACTCGAACTGGCGCGAGCCGCGGCACTCCAAGCTCAACTGGAAGGTAAAGCGGCTGTTCAGGCCGCGGAACGCAACGTCAAGCTGGCCGCCGAACAACTCGAACTGGCTGAGGCGGCTGTAAAATCCATTCGCCTGGAAGGAACCATGGCTGTTCGGTCGGCTGAGGACGCCCTGCAGCTCGCCACGTTCGACGCCAAGCTGGCAGCCTCGAGGGCCGGTCGTTTGGCTGCCGACCTGGCCAGTGCCAGGAGCAGGCTCGGCGTGCAGGTGCCGGCCGATGAAATCGTTTTCATTCCCGCACTGCCGGTGCGCGTCAAGGAGCTTACGGCTCGTGTCGGCGACCCGGCAACAGCAACCGTGATGTCGGTAACGGATTATCAATTGGTGATCGACTCATCCCTGCCCCTCGATGCGGCACCGCTGGTCAAGCCCGGGATGCCGGTGGCCATTGACGAACAGGCCCTTGGGGTCAAAACCACGGGGGTTGTCGAAGGGGTGGCCAATACCCCCGGCACCCACGGTGTCGACGGATACCACATCTACTTCAAGGTTCGCGTCGACGAGACGCCGACCCCGCTCGAAGGGTTCTCCTTGCGCCTTACCATCCCCGTCAAATCAACCGGAAGGGCCGTCACGGCCGTCCCGATCAGCGCCCTATCTCTCGCCGCCGACGGGACATCGAGAGTGCAGGTAAAAAACAGTGACGCGCTTGAGTTTGTCGTCGTCGAGCCGGGACTGTCCGCCGACGGTTACGTCGAAGTGACTCCCGTTGCTGGAACACTGGCGCCCGGCCGGTTGGTGGTGGTCGGTTACAAGAATCCAGACAATAGGGCCCTGAAATGACCACGAATCGACTCGTCACAACAAACAGGGTAGTCGAGCTGCATAAGGTTTGCCGGCAATTCGGCAGCGAACCGGCAGTGCGCGCACTGGTTGAGGTTGATCTTTCGCTGAATCGAGGCGAATGGCTGTCCATTACCGGTCCATCGGGCGCTGGAAAGTCAACGCTGCTCAACATCATCGGCTGCCTGGACCACCCGACCAGTGGCCGCTACCTCCTCGATGGCATAGATACCGCCAAGTTGGCCGATAAACAACGTGCCGGATTGCGCAGTCAACGTATCGGCTTTGTGTTCCAAACATTCCAGCTGCTGCCCTACCGGACCGTAGTGGAAAACGTGATGCTGGCGGAGGTGTACCGCAAGCAGCTCCACAGCGGTCGGCGAGCCCGCGCGCTGAAGGCGATCGAGCGGGTCGGGCTCAGTCACCGCGCGGATTTTTTGCCCATGAAACTGTCGGGCGGCGAGAAGCAGCGGGTCGCCATTGCCCGAGCCCTGGTTGGCTCTCCCAGCTTGTTGTTATGCGACGAGCCGACCGGAAATCTCGACTCGAAATCCTCGGCGGCCCTGCTCGATCTCTTCGAGAAGTTGAACCAGGACGGTCTCACGCTGGTCATCGTCACCCACGACGAGAACGTCGCCAGTCGGGCCGCCCGCCGCGTGCATATGGTTGATGGTTCCTTGACCGATGTCACCAATAGCGAGAGTGTAACCAGATCAAAGGGATCTCCAAAGCCGGCCGTGAATAGGACCGTAGCCCGCTCGGGCATCACGTTCCGCGATCTTTTGAATGAAGCTCTGGCGGGGATGTTCGCCAGGCCGGAGCGTATGCTGCTGACCGTATTGGGCGTTGTCATCGGGTTAACGGCCCTGGTGGCGACGCTGGGCCTGACCCGCACCGCCGGCAACCGCATCATCACCCAATTCGACCAGCTTGCCGCGACCGAGCTGTTCATCAGGGCGAGGCCGGGTAGAACAACGGGCATCGTCGACCCCAAAGCCATTCCCTGGGATGCGCCGGCGCGTCTTCGCCGCCTGAACGGCGTGGTGGCCGCCGGAACGATGAGTGAGGTTGATGTCGGCGGCGTGCTGGTCGACTCGTCGTCCGTGAAAGACCCTCTCAATCAGAGCGCTTTCAAGCTTGCGGTGTACGCCGCTTCCCCCGGTCTGTTCAGAGCGGTCAGAGCTGAGCTGGAGACCGGACAGTTACCAGATCAAGGCCATTCGAATCGGGCGGACCGGATAGCGGTTCTCGGTCCGGACGCTGCCCTGCGCCTCGGCATTGCCGGCATCGAGCAACTTCCGGCGATCTCCATCGGCGATTATCCCTACCTGGTCGTCGGTATCCTGCGCGATGTGGCCCGCAAACCCGAGTTGCTCGGGGCGGTCATCATCCCTGAAGGTACCGCACGCCACTATTTCGGGTTGGCCGGTCCCGGCACCGTGGTCGTCGAGACCAAGCTTGGCGCGGCCTACCTCATCGCCGATCAGGCACCATGGGCGCTGCGGCCCGACGATCCCCGGGTTTTGAAGCTCGAGGTTCCCCTGGAGCCCAAGCGCCTGCGCGATGAAGTACAAACCGATCTGGATGTCATGTTTCTCATGCTCGGCGGATTGTCTCTGGTGGTCGGCGCTATCGGCATCGCCAACATTACCCTCGTGGGGGTGATGGAGCGGACCGGCGAGATCGGTCTGCGTCGTGCGATCGGAGCAACGCGCGGACACATCGCCGCGCAGTTTCTGTTCGAGAGCGCCTCGATGGGCGTTGTCGGGGGCATCATCGGAGCCAGCGTCGGCGTTCTCATCGTGGTCGCCGTCTCCGCCTACCAGGTCTGGACCCCGGTGCTGGACCCCGCGGTACCCCTGCTCGCACCCCTGGTGGGCGGCGTGGTCGGGTTGTTGTCTGGCGCCTACCCGGCCTTGCGGGCCGCCCACCTGGAACCGGTCGAAGCGTTCCGGACGGTGTAGCCCTCATCCATTTCACCAGCCGGGGCGTTAATCAGTGAGCGTGCGCAGGTGGCCCAGGCGGCAGGTCTTTTACTTGACCATTAGAGGTACCGATGATCACTGGAGCGCATCACCGGCAGATACCCATTATATGCTTGGTCCTCTTAGGCCTCCTGAGCTGTGGCGAGTTCCTCAGCAAGGATGTCGTTGCTCCCCGTCAGGGAGTTGTTGAATTTCTGAATCTGAACGATTCCTTCTTCATCACCCAGAGCGATGCGGGTGGGGTGAATGAGGAGGGGGACCAGTTTGGCGCCGACGTATTCCCTGGGGATTTGAACGGCGATGGGTTCGAGGACGTGGTGGTGGGCTCCCCTGGGAAAGGGCTTGGTTCAGGGGCCGTCGCCCGGTTTCCTGGCTCGGAAGCAGGGGCCACCGTCGGCGGGTTGCCCATCGCCCGGGTGAGTGAAGCGGGCGACCAGTTCGGCGCAGCCCTGACCACAGGCGACTTCGACGGCGATAAGATCGAGGACCTGGCCGTGGGCGCTCCTGGGCGAGATGGTTCAGGGGCCGTCTTCATTTTCTTCGGCTTACCGGATGGTGGATTCGAGCCGGTTCCCCAGCCGCTCACCCAGAGCGATGCCGGTGAGATGAATGAAGCGGGGGACGAGTTTGGCGCCGCCCTGGCCACTGGGGACTTCGACAACGATGGGACCGATGAGCTGGTGGTGGGCGCTCCCGGGAAGGCGGTCGATACCGGGGCGGTCTTCATCTTCTCCCGCGCAGCGGGTGTATTCACCCTGGCGGACTCCTTGCTCACCAAGGCCGATGCCGCTGCGGGGGACCGCTTCGGCGCATCCCTGGAGAGTGCGCACTTCAACGGGAGCCTCGGCGTAGACTTCGGCGATCGATTTGCGGACCTGGCCGTGGGCGCTCCCGGGAAGAACCAAAGGTCGGGGGCCGTCTACGTATTTCTCGGCTCAGGCGCAGGGTTCGCCCCGGGCTTCTCCATCACCCAGACCGATGCTCTGGGAGCCGCCGGCTGCGCTCCTAGAAGCTGTGTGCCGGGGGCGAATGAAGCGGGGGATCTGTTCGGCGAAGCCCTGGGTGTCGGGGACCTCAACGGCGATGGGGTCGAGGAGCTGATCGTGGGCGCTCCCGGAGAAGACGGGGAATCAGGGGCGGTCTTCATATTCCCGGGCTCACCAAAAGAAGGGGGAAGGCCCACCACGGGCTACTACATCACCCAGGGCCATGCCGGGCAGGCGAATGAAGCGGGGGACCGGTTTGGCGCCGCCCTGGCCGCCGGGGTCCTCAACGAGGATGACTTTGAGGAGTTGGTCGTAGGCGCTCCTGGGAAAGGGACTGGTTCAGGGGCCGCCATCGTGTTTCCTGGCGTAGCCGGCGAGACCGGGACCCTCAGGGGCTTTCTCATCACCCAGACCGATGCCGGTGGGTTGAATGAAGCGGGGGACCGGTTTGGCGCCGCCCTGGCCATCGAAGACTTCAACGACAACAACGGTGCCGACCTGGCCGTGGGCGCTCCCGGGGACGCGAAGTCGGGGGCCGTCTTCATATTTCCCGGGGTTCCTACATCGCCTCCCGCCATCACCGAGGAGAATGCTTGCCCGGTGGTCGGCGGCATATCGGCGCGCCCTTGTGAGGTAAGCGAAGAGGATGACAAGTTTGGCACCGCCGTGGCCGCCGGGGACTTCGACGGCGATGGGTTTGTCGATCTGGCCGTGGGCGCTCCCGGCAAAGCGCCTGGCGAAGGCCCGCAGTCGGGGGCTGTCTTCATCTTCCCTGGCTCGGGAAGTCCGAGCGGGATCACCACGGGCTTCTTCATCACCCAGACCGATGCGGGTGAGGTGAATGAAGCGGGGGACCGGTTCGGCACCGCCGTGGCCGCCGGGGACTTCAACCACGATGGGTTTGTCGACCTGGCCGTGGGCGCTCCTGGGGAAGGGCTTGGTTCAGGGGCCGTCTTCGTATTCCCTGGCTCAGTAAAGGGACTCACCTGTCTTGCCGGGTTTCCTTGTCCGACAACGATCACCACGGGCTTCTTCATCACCCAGAACCATGCGACTGGTGGGGTGCATGAAGCGGGGGACGAGTTCGGCGCAGCTCTGGCTGTCGGGGACTTCGACGGTGATGGGATCGAGGATCTGGCCGTGGGCGCTCCTGGGGATGGGCAGGGCGCGGTGAAGGCCGGAAGCGCCTTTGTATTCCCCGGAGCAGATGGATCAAAAGCCGGGCTCACCACGGGCTTCCGCATCACCCAGAACCATGCGACTGGTGGGGTGAATGAAGCGGGGGACCGGTTTGGCGCAGCCGTGGCCGCCGGGAACATTGTCGGCGATGCGTTTCCAGAACTGCTCGTGGGCGCTCCTGGGGATGCGCCGGATGGAGGCCCGAAGGCCGGGAGCGTCTTCGTCTTCTCCGACGGCTCACAGGCTGGATTCGCCACGGGCTTCCCCATCGCCCAGACCGATGCTCTTGGTTCCGCCGGCTGCGCTCCTGGAAGCTGTGTCCAGGGGGTGAATGAAGCGGGGGATGGGTTCGGCGCAGCCCTGGCTGTCGGAGACTTCGACGGCGATGGGGTTAGGGCCCTGGCCGTGGGCGCTCCTGGGGACGCGCTAGGTGCGCCGGGTGCAACCAAGGCCGGGAGCGTCTTTATCTTCCCTGCTCCTGAGCAAGGCGATATCGTGGGCTTCTACATCACCCACGAAAACCAGATCGATCCTGAGGAGGTACTGCCCAATGAAGATGGGGACGAGTTTGGCGCCGCCCTGGCCGTCGGGGACTTCAACGGCGACCGGTTTGATGAGCTGCTAGTGGGCGCAACCATGAAGGCCTCTGGAACAACCTCTGGAATAAACAACAAGTCGGGGACCGTCTCCGTATTCCCAGGCTCAGAAACCGGACTCTGTCTTTTTCCAGAGGATCCTTGTTCGGCAACGGTCACCACGGCCTTCTTCACCCAAAAGGGCCGGGGCGGGGCCAACGATGGGGAGGACCAGTTCGGCGCGGCCCTGGCCGTCGGGGACTTCAACGGCGATCTGCTTGAGGACCTGGCCGTCGCCGCTCCGGGGGAAGCGCTTGGTGCCAATCCTCCGAAGTCTGGCGCGGTCTTCGTCGTTCCAGCAGGCGAAATCGAATTCATCTTGAGGCCTTGAGTGTGCGGAAAGTGCCGAGGAGTGGAGAGCGCGTACTTCCTCCCGCCGAAGTTCTCTTCGTGAGCAAAGCTGCGTCTTCGTATGGTTTTTCATCTTTAGGCTTTTTTTACGCGGCAAAATTGCTATCTTTTAACAATACCTGATCGGAGGGGGGCTTTTTTCAACCTCCAAGCCTGTCGTGCAATCGCTGTCCTTAAGTTGGAATCCCCCAGGAGGGGTGTTATGCCACGTCTTCTCCTATGGTTTGTTTCCCTTCTCGTTTTCGTTCCGCTCACCCCCCTGGCGGCTTTGGCCGCCTTCGACCCGGCCCGGTTCAACGCCTTTAGCGAGCCGCCGGTGGGAAATGACGGGGGGGACGAACAGGGCACCATAGTTGATTTTACCTTTCCCGTGCCCGACACGCCAGATCCTGCCTTCCTGGCTGAACTAATGCCAGGCCCGCACGCGGGATCCGCCCCGCCCGTCTTCCAGCCCCCGCCTCAAGCGGACCCCGGATTCGATCCACAGCCGCCCGATTCGAACACGCCGGCGGTAAACACAGGTTCTGCGCCTGTTCCAGCGACGCCGGCCGCAGCGGTGCCCGGTCAGGTTGATATGTCGGAGTCGTCAGGCTCATTCGATGCCCCGGTCGATGCCGGCGAACTGGAGCGGCTCAAGCAGCGGGTCGAGGAGCTGGAAAAGGCTAGAATTGCCGACGAGGACGCAACCAGGTGGATCATTCGCGATGCCGTCTCGACGTTGGGGTCGAAGATCAACGAGTTTGTGGCCCTCGGCGGTACCTTGGAGGTGCTAAGTGGAGGGGCCCAGGTTTTCCAAGGTCAGTCTGAAAGAGTGCTTCGATTGAGTACCGCCCAGCTTGACTTCGAAATCAAGGCCAACGATTGGACCCTGGGAAGTATCATTGTCGAATATCTTGATGGTAAAGACACCCTCTTTGTAACCAACGAGGGCTCCGAGGAGTCGGTGGATAGAATAAATTTGGACACGGCAGTCCTCACCATTGGCGATACGCAGAGATTCCCGCCATTCCTGCAGGCTGGCCGGATGATCGTGCCCTTCGGAATCTCAACGGGGGACCCCGTTGCAGACGTGCCGACCATTGAGGACCCGTTGACCCTCGAAGCGTTCGAGACGAAAGAGGAGGCAATTCTGTTTGGCATCGGGCTTCCAACCCCGCCCCTGGCTCCACCCCCCCCGCCGGTAAGTCCGCCACCGGTCAGGCCACTGGTTGTCAATCCCATCTTCAGCAGCCTCAGCCGGCTCCTTGGATACCGTCCACCTCCGAGACCGCCTCCGCTGCCGACTTTCACAACCCCCACCCCACAACCTCCCCCCTTTACCGGGGGCTTCTATCTGTACAACGGTGACACCCAGCGCGACCCCCTGGGGAGAGTCAACAGGAACTGGAGGCCCAGCGAAAACTTTGGCGCCACCTTGGGCTTTCGCACCAGAGGGCATTGTGGTCGTCCCTACGAGCAGCTACGCGGGAGCCCCTTTTGCCCTTGGTCAATCGGCATCAATGTCAATTACATCGACTCGGTCTTCGACAGTCTGTTCCTGGAATCCGAATATCGGCCGTTCCTGGGGCAGATCAGTTTTGTGCCTGGAATGGCTGGGAGTGTCAAATCCACCCTGGGTCCGGTAGGGCTCGTTGCCGAGTGGAATGGGGCCATAAAAAACGCCACATTTGCCGATGATCTGGGCACGCCTGTCAACATAAGGCCCCGCGCCTGGCAGCTCTCGCTCGCCTATCAGTTCGATTGGAACCCCTGGGTCGAGGCCATCGCCGCTCAAGGAACCTATCTTGCCCTCGGCTACTCCGAAAGCCGGGATCTGGCGGGGGTAACGCGGGTCATCAATGGTGCCAACAACAGGGTTGGAGCTGTTCCCAAAAGACGATTTCTCGTGAGCGTGGGCGAGTGGGTTTTGGGCGGTCTTCGCGTTGCGGTTGAGTATACCTACAACGTGGACTACGAGAAGAATGAGGGTGGTACCGGCAACACCGCACATGGGGTCTTCTCGCAGCTGACGTACGAGTGGTAAGGCGGTCGCACGCCTCTGAGCGAACCTGCAGAGTTCTGATGGGTCCTGGGGGAAGCGACAGGGATGAGGGATGTCCAAGGAGGAATCGAAATGACCAAACGCAGCCTGCTTCTTGCCGGTTTAACTCTCCTTCTGGGCGTTGTCGGCCCGGCGCTCTGGTTCGACCAGCAATGCCGTTCATCCGTGCCCTTCGCCGTAGCGACGGCCCACTTCGAACAAAATGCCACGGATCGGGATGCCGAGGTCGTCTTCGAGGTCAAGGGCGGCGATCAAGGACTGGCCAAGCTCACCGTGGCTTCGCCCGACGGCCGCACCGTCATCGATTTCGCGGCTCCCGACGCGTCCACCTTGGGGATGCGGCAGTTCCAATTCGAATCTCCGGAGCCCGGAGACATCGAAAGTCTGAAATCGGCCTATCCGGAGGGCGTGTACACCTTCACCGGAACCACTGCGGCAGGCGACCAACTCCAGGGCACAGCCACCCTGAGTCACAAGTTGCCGGCCGCGACCTCGCTGCTTCGACCCGGGGCTGGCGCCAGGGGCGTGGGCGTCAAGCATCTGAAAATCAGCTGGGCGCCGGTCGAGAATGTGGCTGCCTACCTCATTGAAATCGAACAGGATGAGCTGGAGGTCAAGGTCAAGGCAAGGCTGCCTGGATCCGTGACCACATTTGTCGTGCCCGACGGCTTTTTGCGTCCCGGCACGGAATATCTGCTAGGCATCGGCACCGTAACCAAGGCGGGCAACGTGTCGTTTGTGGAGACCACCTTCACGACCGCCGAGTATGAGTGAAGGCGGGCGAATGAACCGTCTGACTCCTCGCATGAAAGCCCGCCCCGGCATTCCAAGGTCTTGAACGCCCCAGTCGGCAGGGGCCGATATTGCGTTTTCGAGATCGGAAAGCGCGACGTTTGATCACGGAAAGGAGAGACGTTCGTGAAGGCTAGAGCATTGACGTGGTTACCCCTGGTGGCCTGCTTCGCTTTAATCGCGCTGTCACTTCCTTTTCTTTGGGCCGGGGAAGTCGAGATACTGAATAAAAAGCTTGTGGAGAAGGGAATCCTCACGCAGGAGGACGCGGACAGTATCATCGAGGAGATCAGACAGGAAATCCGTTCAGCAGGAAAAGAACGCCCCGCTCCCTACCCGGACCGAGACCATCCCGGAGTGGGTCAGGAACAAGAAATTCGGCAGGGATCTGCGGCTGAGATATCAGTATGACGATCGGGAGGATGACAATATCGAGGCAAGGCACCGCGGCAGATTCAGACTGAGAGCTGGGGTCGAGACCAAGGTGGCCGATCAGGTCAAAGTGGGTTTGGGCTTCGTTACGGGCACCGGCGAACCCCGCTCGACCACAATTTCTTTCGACAATACGTTCGAGAAGAAAAGCGTGAGGTTCGACTACGCTTTCGCAGAGTACCAGCCGATCGACGGGCTGACTCTGACCGGAGGTAAATTCAACATCCCTCTGTGGCTCCCTTCGGATTTCATGTGGGACGGCGACATGACGCCCGAGGGGGGAGCGGTGGCTCTCCGTCAGAGGGTCCTGCCGAACCTCGACATCTTCTTCAACACCATGTTTTTCATTCTCGACGAACAAAGCAATGACACCGACCCTTACATGATCGCCATTCAGCCGGGAATGAAGTGGGCGGTCGCCAGGGATATCCAACTCCAGCTCGCCCTGGCTTACTATCTGTTCGGAGGCGTGCAGGGGAATGCTCTGGATTTCTCCAGCAATACCAACACCCGGGTGAACGACGAGCTGAGGTTCGACTACGACGCCCCATGCCTCAGCGCCGAGCTTGGATTCACCAACCCCTTAGGTTTGCCGTTGATTCCCTACCTCGGATTTTTGGGCGAATACATTGATAACCCGGACCCCGATGACGAAAACCAAGGGTACATAGCCGGTGCCAGATTGAAGCAGCAGGAGATGAGCAATTTCGGCGATTGGATGCTCCAGTATTCCTATCGACGGCTGGAGCGGGATGCCTGGCCCGATGTCTTTCCCGATTCCGACTTCCATGGGGGCGCCACGAATGTCGAGGGGCATGAAGCCATCTTTAATTTCATCCTACGGAAAAACATCTGGCTGGCCCTGGATTATTATCGGAATCGGAACATTCTCGGGGTGGAGCAAAGGGAGAATCTTTTTCAGTTCGAGGTAAATCTGAAGCTTTAGCAGGTCGTTGAAAAACTAACCGGAAGATGAGCAGGCCTCCTCCCGGTTAGTTTTTCAACGACCTGTTTGATATATATTATGAACGGATTGTGGCTGAAACGTTTGGGGGCGCTTTCTGGCCAGTTGCTTGTGAGATCAAGTCGCTCGGCCATAGAGAGCTTATCCGGGGGCGGCAGCTGAAATCCGAAAGGCTGCGCTCGCCGCAAGAAGTGACAATAGCCAAAACTGCAGGAGGTCTCAAGGTATCTGTACACCTATGCAGTAACAGGGGAATTCCAGCCCATATCGCACCCTGGGCAGCTGAAGAAATGAGGCGGAATCCGATATACTGCAAGGCGGCTATCTAGTGAGGATTTTAACATTAATCTTGCTCTGGAGATTCCTGGGGGGGCTCCTGAGAATTGTCCTCCAGTTTGCGTTTTTTCTTTTCTTCCTTTTTGGCTTTCTTGGCGAGTTCCTTCTGGCGCTTTTCATAGCCGTAATTCGGTTTTCTGGCCATCTGATAGTCCCTTTAGACTTGGTGTTCGCACGCGTTCAGGCTTGCAAACAGGTATCAAATTTCGCGGGCAAAGGCTGTTAGCAAAAGGGCCCCGCGGATTTTCGCGGGGCCCTTTTGGAAGTATATGCAAAATCCTGTTTAAATTCTGCGCACGTTAGCCGACTGCGGGCCTTTCTGGCCCTGGGTGACTTCAAAACTCACGCGATCTCCCTCGGCGAGAGATTTAAAACCATCGCCCTGGATTTCGGAAAAATGAACGAACACATCAGGTCCATTGTCCTGCTCGATAAAACCAAAACCTTTNNAAAACCCTTTGCGTCGTTAAACCACTTCACTGTGCCTTCTGCCATTTTTTTCTCCATGTTCCCCTATGGGAACTTTTTTGTTGTGCAAATCCCGATCGCCCCCAAAATAGAAAAACACACGCCCAAGTGGGCCTGTGTTTTTGATCCAGATGGACACCTATGACCATCTGGTGAGCAACAAAAAACTTACACAAACTTGCTTAAGTGAATACACCGTAGCACGTTCGGCTTTCGAAAAGCAAGGTCTAAGTACTGGGGTAAGTTGAAAAAAATGGACACCAATGTTAAATCCCCACCGTAGGGCAGATCGATGACAGAAGAGTCGGTATCCTGGCCCGTCATTGGGCCTGGGCCTGGCCGGCCGCGGAGGGCCGGGAGGCGTTTTCGCCTTCCGCCCGGCTGGCCGCTTCCCTGGCCAGCATGGCCCGTTTGCGGGTGGTTCCCCAGCGGTAGCCGCCGATCCCCCCGTTGTTTCTCAGCACCCGGTGGCAGGGAATCAGGTAAGCGACGGGGTTGTGCCCAACGGCGGTGCCGACCGCCCGGTGGGCTCCGGGATGGCCGACCGTCTCGGCCAGGGCGCCGTAGGAAACGACCGCACCTTCCGGAATCTGTAGCAGCGCTTCCCACACCTTGATCTGAAAATTCGTTCCCCGCAGCAGCACCTTCAACGGCGCCTGGCCAAGGGCGCCGCTCGGGGCGAAGATCTGCCTGACAACCTTTTCGCTTGCCTGAGGATTCTCGACCAGGGATGCCTCCTGCCAGGTTTCGAGCAACTGCCCGACGGCTTGGACCCTGTTCTCCTGGTCAACGAAGCCGAGGCTGCAGATGCCTCGCCTGGTGACGGCGACAAGGCATTCTCCAAAGGGCGTCACATGAAAGCCATACTGCAGTTCCAGCTCTCGGCCATGGCTTTTGTACTCACCCGGCGTCATCGCCTCGACGCTGACAAAGAGATCGTGCAGCCGCCCCGGACCGCTGAGGCCGACATCGAGGGCGGCATCGAGGACCGAAGTCGATTCGCGCAGCAGCCTCTTGGCATTTTCGACGGTCAGGTACTGTAGAAACCGTTTGGGACTGACGCCGGCCCAGGATTTGAACAGTCGCTGAAAGTGATAGGGACTCAGCCCGATGTGGTCCGCGACCTCGTCGAGCGAGGGTTGCTCGACGGCGTGTTCCTCCAGAAAGTGGATAGCCTGCTCGATGCGTTTGTAGTCAGGATTGTCCAAGGCTGCTCCTCCATCGCCAACGTTTACAGGGGTCCTTTTGGGATTCTACCGTACCCCACCATCAGCATAGCCAAGAGAGCAGAGGAGAACCACCCGATTCTTGCGGCCCGAATGGTTACCGTTGATGCGTCGCCGACGGGGCGAGGCGACAATCGAAAAACCTCTGCCCCCATAAAAATATTGATAACTGCACCTACCGTTGGGTGCAGCTGTTCATTAGAGTGATGCTTGGTTGATCGACTTCAAAAGCAGAGTTGGGAAAGCAGGTTTATCCCTCGCTGAATTTCGCTGGCATTCATCCCGCCGAACCCAAGTAACAGCTTGATAGCGTCGGGTCTGCCGGTGGTGTAGAAATCCGAGAACGCCAAAAGGCGAATTCCCTGTCCTTTAGAACGATCAATGATCATGGCTTCGTCGGTTAGCGTGCCGGACAACTGGAGAACAACATGGAGCCCTGCTCCCTGTCCGACAACTCTCGATTTTCTACCAAAATACTGTTCAATGGCCTGAAGCATGACATCGTGTTTCTTTTTATAGAGCACCCGCATGCGGCGGACGTGCTGTTCCCAGTGTCCCTGTTCCATAAAGGTTGTCATGGTGCGCTGTTCCAGCAGCGATACGGTGGATTGATAATTCTCAAAGCGTCGGCGGTAGGTGGCAAGGAGTGAGCGGGGGAGCACCATGTAGCTTAGCCGCAGCGCAGGAGACAATATCTTGGAGAAGGTTCCGAGATAGATGATGCTCTGCTGCGAACAGAGCCCCTGCAAAGACGAGATGGGGCGCCCGTGATAACGCAGTTCACTATCGTAATCGTCCTCAATGATGAGGTTACCACCCTTCTCTGCCCATTCGATCAATTTCAACCGATTGGCAACAGGCATCACATGGCCCAGTGGCATTTGATGCGAAGGCGTGATGTAAGCAACCGTGCCGTCGCTGGACCTGAGGGTGTTCAGGTTTAGGCCAGAAGGACCAATATCGATGGGGATGACGTTCAGCCCATGATTGCGAAATACGTCTCGGGGGAGATGGTAGCCGGGGTTTTCGACCGCCACCGCTGCGTGGCCGTCTTTGATCAGATGGGCAACGATTTCCAGACTGTGCTGCAAACCGGAGCAGATCACAATCTGATCGGGTTCGCAGCACACGCCGCGTGAGTGCTCCAGATACTGTTGAATGTTGCAGCGCAGCCCCCATTCACCTTGCGGGTCGCCGTACTGAGTAAGTTCTCTGTCAATTGCACGCAGGCCATTCAGAAGGCATCTACGCCACAGCGTGGCAGGGAAGCTTTCCGGATCAATGCGTGCGGGATGAAAATCATAGCGGTAGCATGCGTCAGGTCTTGGTTGCCGGCCGCGCTTGCTCGGCGGCTGCGGCAGAGGCAATGAGGCAGCTCTCTGCTCGAGATCGGTCACGAAATAGCCGCTGCGTGGTTTACTGTAAAGGTACCCTTCCGCGCACAGTTCCTGGTAGGCCCCTTCCACAGTGTTGCGGCTGGTTACCAGTTCTGCGGCCAGGTCCCGAACCGAGGGGAGTTTGAAATGTCCTGGCAGTTTCCCGGAGAGTATTTGCTCTCGGATCTGCTGAAAGAGTTGCCGGTACAACGGAGTCGTGTCATTGTTGTTCAGGGTGAACATAGGCATATTTTCGGAATGATAATAACTGAGTTGGTGGGAGGTTTGACGATGATACCAGAAAAACTGCTAGAAATCCTGAAACAGGACGGCGTGGTTGCTATTGCAACATTAGGCCAGGATGGGCCGCACCTGGTCAACACCTGGAACAGCTACATCCGCATCTCACCAGACGGTCGCCTGCTGATTCCGGCTGGCTACATGCATCGCACCGAGGCGAATATTGCCTTCAATCCAGAAGTATTGCTGACCATCGGGAGCAGCAAAGTACAAGGCTTACACGGGGCGGGTGCCGGTTTTTTAATCAAGGGCAAAGCGGCCTTCGTTACCTCAGGACCGGATTACGAGCTGTTGAAGTCAACGTATAGCTGGCTGCGTGCCACCTTGGCGATTACCCCCGATTCTGTTACCCAGACCTGGTAGCACTAACGACGCATATTTTGTCGACGACTCTGACGGACCGAAATTCCCCACCTGGATTCCCAAGTGGGGTTTCGGTCTTCTAATGTCGCTGCAAAGTGAGATTTTTCGAGTGTGCGATGAATGCGGATTATGGCGTGAACGATGAGATAGGAGCCAAGAAGAACCAGTGCTGCACAGAGCCCCAGCAGGGGCACGAGAAAATGCATCACCTGAAATGCCTTGTAGCAGTTGGAGGTGGCGATTAGCAGACTCAAAACCGAAAGGGGCAGGGCAAAGACCGCCCAATGCCGGTGCGCATGGTGGAGGGGCTGGGCGCTTTTCGGCGAGAATGAGTTGAATCTCGTTTATGGCCAGATCCTCGAATCGCCCTTTCGATTCCGGCTGTAGTTCTTTGCCATAATCCCGGTCCATCCTCACCATCGTATCTAGTCCCCTCTCGCGGTCCATTGCGGGCCGCCCAAACCGGCCTTAGGGCTTCCATCGTTTCTCGTGACCTCAAAGTCCCCGGTGCCTTCCCTCAAATCTCCCCTCGTGCCTTACTCAATGCCGGTCTCTTCCTGATGTTGGCCGGCCTGGAAGGAAAATTTGGTTTGCCAGAATGACTGGGAGGCAGGCCGATCCGGATCATGGAGGCCACCAGGCGCCGCCAGTTAGCTGAAATCAGCTTGGGCAACCACCGGGGCGGCTTTATCCCAAGGCCTATTTCTCACCAGGGGCTGACTAAGGGTGCATCGTTTCTTTTACCCGGCGCAGGGCGGAAAATATCTCCTCCCTGCTGGCCTGGCCCTCTATGGCGGCCCGGAACCCGGGGGCGCGCAATGCAAAACTGAGCATCGAAAGCAGGTGCAGGTGGGCGCGTAGGGTCGGAGAAATCAAACAGAACAGCGTGTGGATCGGTTTGCCGTCCAAAGCGTGAAAGTCGACCGGATTTTCCAGGAAAGCCAGGGTAACGCTTGGCCGGGTGACATGCAGCAGGACCGGATTGCGCGGGTGGGGTATGGCGATGCCGTCTCCAACACCGGTCGAAGCGAGTTCCTCCCTGGCGTTCAGCACCTTGAGCAGATAATCCCGATCGACTTCTTCGGGCAGCCGCAGTTCATCGACAAGTCTGGCCAAAACCCTTTCGCGGGTGTTGCCGTCAAGCCTGTAGACAATACCCCCGGTTTCGAGGGATTCGGTCAGGCCTGGCAGGGGGGTGCCGGCGGCCTCCGGTTCGTGGAACGACTCCGGAGAAATCCCCATGCGCCTCGAGGTCGCCCACTCGAGAAGTTCAGCGCGGTTGAAGCGGTACTGTTCGTTGACCCGGTAGACGGGTACGATCTCTTGCTTGATCCAGCGATAAATAGTCTTTTCTGAAACGCTCAACAACCTGGCGGCGTCCTTTACAGAGGTATTCATTTTCTTCCTTGGTTTGAGGGTCTCGAGTTATGGACAATTTTGGACATTAACAAGCCGTTGGTTTGTCTGTCAACAAAAGTGGAAGAACACACTGGGACCTTCTGATCCAGGTCCCGCAATCCGCCGGAGATATTTTTTCGTTCTGTCGACGAGGCCTCCCAGGCCGGGGACTGATGACGCACTCGCGCTAATCTTCAAGAGTTTTATCCTTAACGGGTGATGCCGGCTGGGGTGGCCAAGCCAGGGCAGCCCTGCTCCTGCCTTGCCTTCTGGAGGGCTCCCGCCCCCTTTCAATTTTGCCCTTGACAATTGTTCCCATTCGGGACTAGTGTCCAAAGATGTCCAACGTAAAAGAATTTTGTTCTTGCTGGAGCATCAATGAACCTTTCGGTGAAAGACGCAGCGCGACTGCTGTCGGTATCGGAAAAAACCATCTACCGCTGGGTCAAGCAGGACATTCTTCCGGCCTACAAAGTCCACGAAAGCTACCGTTTCAACCGAGCCGAACTCTTGGAATGGGCCACCTCGCGGCGGTTGGGAGTGGCGGCCGATGCCTTCAGTGAACCGGAGTTCGATGCCCAGCCGCTGCCGACTTTGTATGCGGCCCTGGAGGCCGGGGGGGTCTTTTACCGCATCGAAGGAAAAACCCGCGAAGGGGTGCTCTCCGACGCGGTGGCCCATCTGCGCCTGCCCGAAGAGGTCGACCGCCACTACCTGGAGCAGGTGCTGATCACCCGCGAGCAACTCGCCTCCACCGCCATCGGCGGTGGGATAGCCATCCCTCATCCACGCAGTCCCGGTTTGTTGAATATCGTTCGGCCGACGGTGACTCTGTACTTTTTGGAGCAGCCGGTCGATTTTTACGCCCTCGATGGCCAGCCGGTGGAGATTCTGCTCCTGATCATCTCCCCGAGCCTCCGCGCGCACCTTCACCTGCTGTCCCGCGTGGCTTTTGTGCTCAAGGATCCGGCGTTTAGAGAGGTGTTACGTGCCGAAGAAAGCCGGGAGCGGATCTTTGTCGCCCTGGCGGCTGCCGAAGGAAGGATAAGGGCCTGAATTGACCATCTTGTCTCTGCCGGCCGGGAGAACCTGAAATGCCTTATTCGCCACAAAAGGAAAAAAGTGCCCTCCACCAAGAGCGCCCCTGGGTGTTTTTTTACGGCTCGCTGCTCTCAGGAATGGCTGGATATGTCAACGTGGTTCTTCTGGGGATTTATCATGTTCCGGTCAGCCACATGTCCGGGGCGGTTTCTCGTCTGGCGATCGACCTTTCCACCGGAAACGCGAAAGACCTGGAGGGGGCGATGGCGATATTTTTCTCTTTTCTGCTGGGCGCCATGCTCAGTGGCCTGATCATCGGCGGCACCAAGATCCAGCCGGGGCGGCGCTATGGGGTGGCGATGATGATCGAGGGAGCCCTGCTGACCCTTTCGACCCTCATGTTGATGTCCGGTCGCCAGGCCGGCATTCCGGTGGCGGCCATGGCTTGCGGGCTGCAGAATGCCATGGCCAGCAGCTATTGCGGCCTGATCCTGCGGACCACCCATGTGACCGGAATGGTGACCGATATCGGGGTGATGCTGGGGCACTGGATACGCTACCGGCGCATCGAAATCTGGAAGCTGATCCTGCTGCTTTGCATCCTGGGCGGGTTTTTCACCGGCGGCCTGCTTGGCGGCTGGAGTTACGCCCGCGTGGGGATCCCGGCACTGTTCCTGGTCGCAACCGGAGCAACCCTGGCGGGCATTCTTTACTATGACTGGCGCCGCCGCCACCTGGAGGAGTTTCCCATTGACCGCTGGGGTTACTTTCCCCCAGAGGAGTTGGAGCGGGGATCATGAGCCTTTTGTTTTCAGCCTTGGCGGTTCTGGCTTGCGGCAGCCTTGCCTCCCTGGCGGTCGGCAGAAGGTCCGCTCTGGCAACCGGGATCGGCGCAGGTTCTGTGGTGTTGGCCACCCTGATGACGGCCGGTGCAAGCCTGGCGGTGCTGCTCGGCGCCGCCCCGCTTTCGGGAGGTTTGCCCTGGCCGGTTCCTGGCGGGGAGCTGGCCCTGCAGCTCGATCCGCTGGCGGCATTTTTCGTGCTGCCGATCTCCCTGCTCGCCCTGCTGTGCGCGGTGTATGCAGGGCCCTACCTTCGCCCTGATGGGGAGCATCGCTCCCTGGCCCCCCACTGGTTCTTCTTCAACCTGCTGGTGGCGGCCATGCTGCTGGTCGTCACGGCCGCCAATGCGGTGCTGTTCCTGGCCGCCTGGGAGCTGATGACGCTGAGCTCCTTTTTCCTGGTGGCCTGGGATCACCGGCATAGCGAGGTCGGTAAAGCGGCCTGGCTTTACCTGATGGCGGCCCACCTTGGGCTGATGCTGCTTTTGGCCCTGTTCCTCCAGGCCGGTATCCGCTGCGGCAGCTTCAATTTCAGCGATTTCGGTCCGCTGGGGCGGGTGTCGCCAACCGCAGCCGCCATGCTGTTCTTTCTGGCCGTCGGCGGCTTCGGGGTCAAGGCCGGCCTGTTCCCGCTGCACATCTGGCTTCCCGATGCCCACCCGGCGGCGCCCAGCCACGTTTCGGCCCTGATGTCCGGGGTCTTGGTCAAGACCGGCATCTATGGAATTCTGCGCGTGGTGAGCCTGCTCCCCCCGGCGCCGGCCTGGTGGGGTTGGGTGCTGGCGCTGCTCGGCATCGGCGGGGCGCTCTACGGCATTGCGCTGGCGGCGGTGCAGCGCGATATCAAGCGCTGTCTGGCTTACTCGACCGTGGAGAATGTCGGCATCATCTTTCTCGGGTTGGGCGTGGCGATGGTGGCGGCTTCCGGGGGGTACGGCGGCGTCGCGGTCCTGGCTCTGGCGGGCGGCCTGTTGCACATCTGGAACCATGCCATGTTCAAGGGGCTGATGTTTCTGGGGGCCGGAGCGCTGTTGCATGCCACCGGCACCCGCGACGTGAACCACATGGGCGGCCTGCTGCGCCGGTTGCCGGCGACCGCGACCCTGTGGATCGGCGGCAGCCTGGCCATCGGCGCCCTGCCGCCGCTAAACGGCTTGGCCAGCGAGTGGCTGATCTACCTGGGTTTGTTGAACGCCGGTGTACAGGGAACCGGCTTTGCCGCCTTGGGGCCCCTGCTGCTGGTGGCTCTGCTGGGCCTGACCGGCGCCCTGGCCCTGCTCACCTTTACCCGGCTGGTCGGTATCTGCCTGCTCGGCGAGCCGCGCACGGAGGCGGCGGCCCAGGCCCACGAACCGCCCTTTCCCATGCGTTTCGCCATGGTGGTGCTTTTTGCCGGCTGTCTGGCCGTCGGGGTCTTTCCCCAAGGCGTCCTTCGCTTGCTGGAGGCGCCCTTGGCCTTCCTGAATGCTTCAGCCGGGCAGGTCCTGCTGCCAATCGCCGCGCAACTCGGCAACCTGGGGCACTGGGCGCTGGGGCTCTGGCTGGCTTTGGCCGTCATGGCCCTGGCGGTGGGCTGGCTGCGCCGGCGACACCCAGTGGCCCGGGGAACCACCTGGGGTTGCGGATTCGCCTTTTCCTCCCCGCGCATGTCGTATACCGGCGAGGGCTTTGCCGAACTGTGCCACAACCACCTGCTGCCCAAGATATTAAAGCCTCGGGTGGATGGAGGGAAGGTCGAGGGCGTTTTTCCGGTGCCGGCGCAGGTGGTCCAATCCTCTGCCGAGCCGGTTCTGAGTCGACTGCTGATTCCCCTGTTCGAGGGGATCGCCGGGTACTGCGTCCGGCTGCGTTGGCTGCAGCAGGGAAAACTGCCGGTCTATCTGCTGTACATATTCATCGCCTGCACCCTGCTCATGGCGTGGAGCGTCCTGGAAGGATTCGGAGGAGGGTGACCATGGTCTGGCTTGTCGGCGCGATGTTGCTGATCCTGGTCTCCGGTGTGCCGGGATTGCTGATGAGCCGCCAAGGGGATGGCGGCGAAAAGCTCTCCTGCGCGCTGGTCCTGGCCGGCGCCGGCGGCGGGGCCGTGGGTGTGGTCGCGGCGCTGTCCGCGGTTCAGCCGCCCGCCCTGCGTCTTACCTGGCAGATCCCCGGTGGCGAGTTCGCCCTGGCTATCGATCCGCTCTCCGCCGTCTTTCTGCTGCCGCTGCTGCTGATCCTGGCTGCCGGCAGCCTCTACGGACTCGGCTACTGGCCGCAGCGCGAGAATCGCCGCAATGGGCGCAAGCTGCGTCTCTTCTACGGGCTGATCGGTGGGGCGATGATCCTGCTGCTGACGGCGCGCAACGGCCTGCTCTTTCTGCTGGCCTGGGAGACCATGGCGCTCTCGGGCTTTTTTCTCATCGCCACCGAAGAGCACAAGGAGGAGGTGCGGCGGGCCGGTCTGATTTACCTGGCGGCCACCCACACCGGCACCCTGGCCCTGTTCGGGCTCTTTGTCCTGCTGGGGCAGGACGCCGGCAGCCTCGCCTTTCCGGCCGCAGGGGCCCTGGCGGGGGGCGGCTCGGCGCTGTTTCTGCTCGGCCTGCTCGGGTTCGGTCTCAAGGCCGGCCTGATGCCGCTGCATATCTGGCTCCCCGGCGCCCATGCGGCAGCGCCGAGCCATGCCTCGGCGCTGCTCTCCGGGGTGATGATCAAGACCGGCATCTACGGCCTGGTGCGCCTGACCTCGTTCTTTGCCGCCATCCCCCCCTGGTGGGGGTGGACGGTGCTCGCCCTGGGGGCGGTCTCGGGGGTGCTGGGGGTGGTCCTGGCCATTGCCCAACACGACATCAAGCGCCTGCTCGCCTATCACAGCGTGGAAAATATCGGCATCATCGCCCTGGGGCTGGGGGTTGCCCTGCTCGGGCGCAGCTACCAGCTGCCCGAGTTGACCATTTTGGGCATCTGCGGGGCGCTGCTGCATGTGGTCAATCACGGGCTGTTCAAGTCCCTGCTGTTCTTGAGTGCCGGCAGTGTCATCCATGCAACCGGAACCCGGGAGATCGACCAGCTGGGGGGGCTGCTCAAACGCCAGCCCTGGACCGGGGCCTGCTTTCTCGGCGGGGCGGTGGCGATCTGCGGCCTGCCCCCCTTCAACGGCTTTATCAGCGAGTGGCTGATCTACCAAGGGGCCCTGCGCAGCTTGAGCGGGGAGCCGTCCCCCCTTTCCCTGGCGGTCCTGACGGCCCCCGCGCTGGCCTTGATCGGGGCGCTGGCGGTGGCCTGTTTCGTCAAGGCGTTCGGCGTAGTCTTTCTCGGCGAAGCGCGCACCCCCGCCGTGCAAAAGGCTCACGAGGCCGGGTGGCCGATGCGACTGCCGATGACGGTGCTGCTGGCCGCCTGTGCCTGGATCGGATTGTTCCCCGGCACGGTGGCACCGCTGCTGGAGAAAGCCGCTGGCAGCTGGGCTCCCCTGGCGGGGCAAGCCAGCATGGCAGCCCCTTTCGCGCCCCTGCCCTGGATCGGCGGGCTGGGCTGGCTTTTGCTGCTGGCCCTGGCCGGTTGCGGCGGGTGGCTGGCCAGGCGCGGCCGGAGATCCCCCCGGGATGTCGCCACCTGGGGGTGCGGTTATGCCCGGCCCGCCACCCGCATGCAATACACGGCCTCTTCTTTCGCCGATTTTCTGGTCGGGATGTTTCGCCTGGGGCTGTGGACCGAACGGCACGGGGGACAGGTGACGGGGGTTCATCCGACGCCGGAGGGATTTTCCAGCCATACCCCCGATGCCGCGCTTGACCGGCTGCTGCTGCCGGTGATCGCCGGCGCGGCCTGGCTGTTTACCCGGCTGCGGGCGATCATCCAGAACGGCCAGCTCGCTTTTTACCTGCTGTACGTGGTGCTGACGGTGCTGACCCTGTTGACGCTGATTTTCTTCGGATGAGGTCGCGACGATGATCACAGGCTTGCTGCTCCATTTGATTCTGCTGCTGTTGTTCGCGCCCCTGCTGCAGGGGGTGATCACCAAGACCAAGGCCCTGTTCGGGGGCCGCGTCGGCGCTCCGGTGCTGCAGCCGTACTACGATCTGGCCCGGTTGTTTGGTAAAGGGTTTGTCTTCAGCCGCACCACCACCTGGGTATTTCTGGCCGGGCCGGTTACCGCGGTGGTGGTGCCGCTGCTCGCCGCGATGCTGGTCCCTTTCGGGGCGATTCCGGCGCCTTTCGCCTTTGCCGGGGACCTGATTCTGTTCGTTTACCTGTTCGGGCTGGCCCGTTTCTTCACGGCGGCCTCCGCTTTGGACACCGGCTCGAGTTTCGAGGGGATGGGGGCCGCCCGCGAGGTGACCTTTGCCTGCCTGGCCGAGCCGACCGTACTGTTCGCCCTGATCGTGCTGGCCCGGGTCTCCGGCGGCCTGTCCCTCAATACCCTGCTGGGGCCCGGCCTGGCGGCAGGCTGGCGCAGCTCCGGGGCATCTCTGGGGCTGATCGCGGTCTGCCTGTTTCTGGTGCTGCTGGTGGAAAACTCGCGTATCCCTTTTGACGATCCGAACACCCACCTCGAGCTGACCATGATCCACGAGGTCATGGTGCTCGACCACAGCGGCCCGGCCTTCGGTCTGATCCTCTACGGCGCGGCGATGAAATTGATGGTGCTCGGCGCTCCGCTGGTGCGCCTGCTGCTTCCCTGGCAGACCGGCAACCTGGTGCTCGACGCGCTGGTTTTTCTCGGCGGACTGCTGGCGCTGGCGGTGCTGATCGGGGTGGTGGAATCGACCATGGCGCGGCTGCGCCTGGTGCGCATCCCCCAGGTGCTGATCGGCACCACCCTGCTGTCGGCCTTTGCCCTGGTGCTGGTGCTGCGCTGAATTTGGAGGAGCGCGATGGAAACGGATGTGAATCAGTTCAGTAATCTCTGCCTGCTGCTGGTGATCCTGAGCAATTTCTTCACCCTGGGCAGCGCGCGGCTCGGGGCCTGCATCCGGGCGGTGGCGCTGCAGGGGGCACTGCTGGCTCTGCTGCCGTTGCTCGCCCATGGCGTCAGCGGCCACACCCTGGTGCTTGCCACAGGAGCGTTGCTGCTCAAGGGGATTTTCATCCCCTGGCTCCTGCTGCGGGCGATCCGCGAAGTTCGCATTCGCAGGGAGGTCGAGCCGCTGATCGGTTTTGTTCCGACCCTGATTCTCGGAGCGCTGTTCACCGCCGGGGCGTTCCTCTTTGCCGATTCGTTGCCGCTGGTGGCCGAGCACCACGAAGGGCTTTTCATCCCCGCTTCGCTGGCGACGCTTTTTGCCGGGTTTCTTCTGCTGATGAGCCGGCGCAAGGCGATCACCCAGGTGCTCGGTTACCTGATTCTGGAAAACGGCATCTTCGTCTTCGGGACCCTGCTCTCCGAGGCGATGCCGCTGATGGTGGAGGCCGGCGTGTTGCTCGACCTGCTGGTCGGGGTGTTCGTCATGGGGATCGTTATCAACCAGATCAACCGGGAATTCTCCACCCTGAATACCGAACGCCTGTCGGCTCTGAAGGAATGATGCCATGCTTGCGACCCTGATTTTGCTGCCGATGGTTCTGGCCCTTTTCTCCATGGTTATTCCGGGCTATCGGGCGAGAAGCTGGCTGCTTCCGTTGGCGGGGATGATTCACCTGGCCCTGGTGTTGGGTCTTGGTCCGCAGCCGTCCGTCCAAACCGGCGGCTGGCTCGGTGTCGACCCCTTGGCCAAACTGGTGCTGCTGGTCACCAGCCTGCTGTTTCTGGGGTGCGCCTTCTATGCTGTGGAATACCTCGAATTGCGCCGGGAGCGCGGCAATCAACAGATGGTTCCCTGCCTGCTGGTTTTTCTGGCGGCCATGACCCTGGCGGTGACCGCCCGCCATCTGGGGGTGCTCTGGTTCGCGGTCGAGACCACCACCATCGCCAGCGCTCCGTTGATCTACTACAACCGCAACCGGTTGTCGATCGAGGCCACCTGGAAGTACCTGCTGATCTGCTCGGTGGGGATCGCTCTGGCCCTGCTGGGCCTGCTGTTCGTGGCCTACGCCGCGCTCGCCGGCGGCGAGCCGGTCAGCCTGCAGCTGGATCACCTGCTGGCAGAAGGCCCGCAGCTGGCCCGGCCCTGGCTGCATGCGGGATTCGTCTTTTTGCTGGTCGGCTTCGGCACCAAAATGGGGCTGGCTCCCCTGCATACCTGGAAACCCGATGCCTACGGGGAGGCGCCGGGGATGGTGGGAGCCCTGCTCGCGGGCGGGCTGACCAGCGTGGCCTTTCTGGCCATTCTGCGGGGTGTGCAGATCATGGCGGCGGCCGGCGAACAGGCCATGGCGCGCCACATGCTGCTCGGTCTCGGGCTGCTGTCGCTGCTGCTGGCGGCGGTGTTCATGGTCCGGCAGCGCGACATCAAGCGGATGCTCGCCTATTCGAGTGTCGAGCATATGGGCATTCTGGCCATCGGGGTCGGCATCGGCGGGCTGGCCACCTTCGGGGCTCTGCTGCACCTGATCAACAATGCTCTGACCAAGGGGTGCCTGTTCCTCTCGGCGGGCAACATCCACCGGGCCTTTGCCAGCAAGCATCTCGCGGAGGTCCGCGGGGCGCTGGTGCGCCTGCCGCTATCGGGGGGGCTGTTCCTGGCCGGATTTCTGGCCATTACCGGTTCGCCGCCCTTCGGCCCCTTTCTGAGCGAGTTCACCATCTTGCGGGGGATCTTCGGCGGTGGGCAACCCTGGGTGGCGGCGGTCGTGCTGATGCTGCTGGCCACGGTCTTCATCGGTATGGGGGCGACGGTGCTGACCGTGGTCCAGGGGGATCCGCCCAGGGATGAGGCCCCCCTACGCGACCGCTTTCTGCTGGTGGCCCCGCCGCTCGTCTTCATCCTCTTCATTCTGGTCCTCGGTCTTTATCTGCCCGAGCCGCTGCAGCGGCTGCTGGAAGAGGCCGCGGCGCTTCTGGAGGTGCCGTCATGACCACAGCCCCCTCCACCGTGGTTCTGAAAAACGGCCAGGCCCGGCCGCTGGCGGAGGTGCCGTCCCTGGCCTATGAGGTTTTTGCCCAGCGCCTGCTCGCCGAAGTCGCGGCCGGCGGGCGGGTCGCTGCCTATTTTACCGCTCCTGCCGGGGCGAAGGACCATGCCCTCTATGCCCTGGTCGCCCGCGATTGGCGGGGGGATCTGGCGCTGCTGCGCACCGCGGTGGGAGAGCGTTTCTCCTCGCTCACCCCCCGCTGCCCCCAACTGCACCTGTTCGAGCGGGAGATCGCCGAGCAGTACGGCGCTCTCCCCGAGGGGCATCCCTGGTTCAAGCCGGTGCGTTTTCATTCCGTGTGGCAGGGGCGTGACCCCTGGGGGCGCAGCTCCGCACAGCATCCGGTCCCCGGGGACATGGAGTTCTACCGGGTCGCGGGCGAAGAGGTCCACGAGGTGGCGGTCGGCCCGGTGCACGCCGGCGTCATCGAGCCGGGCCATTTCCGCTTCCAGTGCCACGGCGAAAAGGTCATGCACCTGGAGATCTCCCTTGGCTACCAGCACCGCGGCATCGAGTCCCGGATGCCGGGGGGGCCTTACCCCTCGACCCTGTTTCAGATGGAGACGGTGGCCGGGGACACCACCGTCGGGCACGCCAGCGCCTACTCCATGATCCTCGAGGCGCTGGGGGGCGTGGCCGCCCGGGCCTGCGGCCTGGCCAGGGACGGGCGGCTGCATCATCCCCATGGCGCCTACGCGGAAAGCTATGACCACTGTGTGATCGAGGAGAGCGGCGATGTCTTTGCCCGGGCCAACATCCGCCGCCGCGAGACTTGCCTCTCGCTGGAGTGGCTGAGGCGGGCATTGCACGACCTGCCGGCCGGGGAGGTGTCCCGGCCGCTCCCCCCGCTGGCTCCCGAGCGGCTGGCGGTGGCCATGGTCGAGGGCTGGCGGGGCGAGTTGGTCCATGTGGGGCTCACCGATGCGCAGGGCAAGCTGGCCCGCTACAAGATCGTCGATCCGTCGTTCCATAACTGGAGCGGCCTGGCGATGGCCCTGCGCAATGAGCAGATTTCCGACTTTCCGCTGTGCAACAAGAGTTTCAACCTGTCGTACTGCGGCTTCGATCTCTAAGGAGCGACATGCCATGCTGAAAATTATCGGCGAACGTTGGCGGCAGGGGCACCGCACCGGCAGATATCCCCGGCAGGACCCGGTCCTGCCCGAGCGCTTCCGCGGCCTGCCCCAGGTCGAGCCGGCCTGGTGCCGTGAGTCGTGCCAGGAGTGCCTTTCCCGCTGTCCCTTCGGGGCGCTCAGCAAGGCGGACGGCTCGCTGCGCCTGGATATGGGGCGCTGCCTGTTCTGCGGCGAATGCGAGGCCGCCTGCCCCCGGGGCGCCCTCAGCTTCAGCCGCGACTGGCGTCTTGCCTCGCGCACCCGCGAGGGACTATGGGTCGGCGAAGAGGAATATGCTTTGGCTGCGGCCCTGGACGCGCGGATGAGAAAGCTCTTCGGCCGCTCGCTGAAACTGCGCCAGGTCTCCGCCGGGGGGTGCAACGCCTGTGAGGCAGACCTCAACGTGCTCGGTACCCTGGTCTTCGACCTGGGTCGCTTCGGCATTCAGTTCGTCGCCTCGCCGCGTCATGCCGACGGCATTCTCGTCACCGGTCCGGTCAGCGAGAACATGAAGAGCGCCCTGCTCGATACCTATGCCGCCGTGCCCGAGCCGAAGCTGGTGATCGCCTCGGGGGCCTGCGCCATCGGCGGCGGGCCCTTCCGCGACAGTCCCGAGGTCAACAACGGCATCGGCGGGCTGCTGCCGGTCGACCTGTACATCCCCGGCTGCCCTCCTCACCCCTACACGGCCCTGGACGGTCTGCTGCGCCTGCTCGGGCGGCTT
>NPIE01000908.1_pt1 | contig 41564 bp, 29 predicted proteins | sample 8637661 | NCBI WGS metagenome assembly NPIE01 (sample SAMN07420842, study PRJNA396082) | bioreactor metagenome | isolation source: sample BA12 brine-fed electro-methanogenic bioreactor BA | place: Japan: Kochi | collected 2016-12-09 | reverse complement strand
TTTTCGCTCTCAGCCCCCGCCCCCAGGGCGTTCCACGGAAACTTATTGCCTAACAGACCCTGAGTTCACAAGTCCACTTATATATCCAAGAAGAAATTATAACATATTGGGGCTAAAGTTCAAGTGGGCCACAGTGCTACCGCATTTAACGCTCGCAACCCCGTCCTTGGGGCGCCTGAGCGAAAAATTTACTCCTCCTCGCGCGCCGCAGGTTCGGTTCCGCCGTCGCCGCTGATGTCGGGGCGCTCGTGTGCAATCTCCTCTCCGAGGAGAGGCGTCCGTCGCCACGCCCTTCGCTGGTGCTCCACAACCGTCCAGCTTCTCCGCCTGCTCCTCAGGCTCCGTGATGCGCAGCACCCGCTCCCCCAGCTCCTGCGCGCGTTGCGCATCGTAGGGATCATCCGAGATCAACAAGATCGACACTGAGCACCGGCGCTCAATGTCCCAAAGGGAGGGCGCCGGGTCAACCTGCGTGTCGGTGATAAACAGACACTCCCACCCCAAGAAGACGGGCGCCATCTCCTGCAGTAACCGGTCATGCGTCCGCAGTTGTCCTATGCGCTCCTGGAAGGACAGGGGATCGCACGCCGACGCCGGGAGTTGCGCCGACAAAACCGCGACAAGCTCATTGTATTCATGGGGGAGCAGTACGGGATTTCTGAAACCTGCGGGTTCCTAACCGTAACCTTTGCTTAAGTAGCGGTCCACCAAATCGTGGGAGCTAGCCTATCCTTTGAACATCCACAAAGCTTGTGATAGCTTATATGCATGCTACACTAAATATAGGGAGGCATCAACAAGATGAAGTGGATTCTCAGTACAATTGTCACCTTATCCCTGGGGATTGCGCTCAGGGATTCATAAGAATCATGGACGCATGCCTATCAATGGGAAATTTAGATGCAAACCCTTCCCTGGATTTCGGACTGAGCGACTGGTGGCAGGTCTCAACAAACCTGTTAACCTCGCTTTTACCACGAACCCCGACTCTAAGGCCATCGCATATGTGACCGAGCTTTATGGCACGATCAAGGCCTTTGATCGGGATTGGAAGGCGCACATTTTTGCCGACGACCTCCTCAACTTCGAGCCGCACCCCGAGATTCCAGGCGAGGGAGAGTCTGGCGCCATCAACGATATTTCTTCTACCAAGAAGGCGCATCAGATTCAAGCCTTGACGATTGGGCTGGATGGCGGGGGGGTAAGCGAGAGCGGCTCTACACTGAGATAGGGCATCAGGTTGCAACTGTGGGCCTGGAACTGGGAGGCTGAGATAATGCTCAAGGGGCTAAGAAGCATGTTAGACCAGACAAAAGCGTACGATGTTGTCGTGATCGGTTCGGGTAGCGGCGGAACCATCGTCGAATCGGCGCTCTATCAAGGGTTGCGTGTTGCGTGGGTGGATAAAGGCCCTCTGGGCGGCACCTGTATTAACGTGGGCTGCATTCCCTCCAAGATGTTAACGGTTCCGGCCGATCATATTATGCAGATCCGTGAAGCCGCCAGACTTGGCATCACGGCTGACGTACACGAGGTGGATTTTCCAGCGATGATGGAGCACGCCCGACGCCCGCGGGAGCGAAATCGGCAGCACATGAGAGCCGCCCTGGAGCGGGCCGACGGCCTCGACTTCTATAAGACCGCAGCGCACTTCGTCGACACCCACACGCTCCAGGCGGGCGATCAGCGCATCAAAGGCGACAAAATCTTCGTCGTTGCCGGCGCACGGCCCACGATTCCCCCCGTGGCAGGCCTCGATCAGGTCCCCTTCCTGACCAATGATACGGTGTTTGATCTAGAGGAACGTCCCGAAAGCATGGTGATCATTGGCGGCGGGTACATCGCCTGCGAACTGGGGCACTTCTTTTCGGCGGTGGGCACGGACATCACCCTTCTCCAACGGAACGAACACCTTGTGCCCGGGGAGGAGCCCGAGATCTCGGAGCTTCTGCTGCGCAAGTTGTCTGAACGGATGCGCGTGATGACCGCCACCGAAGCAATTGCGGTACATCCGGGAGACAGAGGTTATATCGTGGTAGGCAAGGACCGCCAGACAGGCGAGCAACGAGAGGTATCGGGGGCGCGGATCTTGGTGGCCGCCGGGCGTACATCGAATGCGGATTTGCTGCAGGTGGCGAACGCAGGGATCGAGACCGACACTCAAGGATATATCGTCGCCAACCCCTATTTGCAGACCAATGTGAAGAACCTATGGGCTCTGGGCGATGTCATTGGGAAGCATATGTTCAAGCACAGCGCCAACCGCGAGGCAGCCATCGCCTGGCACAATAGCCAGCATTCCCACCAGACGCCCATGGACTACAGCGCCGTACCGCACGCCGTGTTCAGCTATCCCCAGATTGCGGCGGTGGGCTTGACCGAGAGGGTGGCGCGACAGGAGTTCAACGTGCTGGTGGGGAGGACCCAATACGACGCTGTTGCCTACGGCAGGGCCTTGGCCGAGGAAGAGGGTTTCGCCAAGGCGGTCGTCGATGCCGACAGCGGAAAGATCTTGGGATTCCACATCATCGGTCCGTACGCCGCCATTCTGATCCAGGAGGTCGTCAATGCGATGGCCAGTGGACAGCACGTTGGCGAGCTAAGACAAGGCCTGCATATCCATCCCGCCCTACCGGAACTGGTGCTGCGGACGTTGAGCCACCTGGAGGACGCTTCGTGATCAGAACCAAGACCTCTGTGACCCGGCTGGTCCCCTCGTCAAAACGGCACGACGCAAGGCGCTTTCGTATGCCCGTGCAACAGTCGAGCTGGGTCCGAGGGCCATCGCAGAAGCGGAGGTGGACGCGGCCTGCTAAAAATCAGCTATAGGCGCCCTGCAAAAAGATGCTGTATGCTTTCTCTTGGCTGTGACTTTCGCCACAGCCAATTCCTGACTCCAGCACAGTTGGAGCACAGCCGGCTGATGTACGTCAGACGCAACCCCAACCGGCTGCTTGTACAGACGACCCCTTCAGCGCGCCACGCCGATTTCTTGCACCTTAGCCCCCCGGCTCAATGCGATAGAGAGCCGTCCCGCGTCCGTTTCTGCCCAACAATCCCAGAACGCGCGCGATGTCGGGGATGGTGAGCTTGTGGAATTGGGGGTAGTCCACGATGGCGGGATCGTCGGCGCTGAAGCTCGTGCCGTGCCGACGATTGTGGTCGGCGATCCACTCACGGCTCACGGCGAAGATCCGATGCAGGTGACAGTGGGCCAAGTCGATGGTCACGCCTTCACTATGGTTGATCGTGCCATGGTTACTGCGCACTCCCGTTGTAAGATCCAGCTGCCAGACGGTGAGGGTGTGTTCAGGGAAGTGCCTGCCGCGCGTCCAATTCTCCACCCGCACCTCCTCAGCCTGAGGCACGGCCAGCTCTTCGATCCGCAGGAGCCGGCTGACCGGCGCGCCCCCGCCGATAGGAGATGCCGACAGCCGATAGGACGTGGCTTCGTTGAGGGTGACTCGCGCCGAATCAGTGCGCCGCGCACATGTAGGCCCGTAGGAGCGCGAGACGACGTTACGTCCCCCCGTACTGATCTCCACTCGCTCCACACGGCTGACCTCCCAACGCAACTCCACGCTGTTGTCCACACACGGTGTGATCCGTAGCGGATCGCCGGAGAAAGTGTGAATCTGGGCCGATACGGGGCGGATGACCAGCGGGGCAGCGAACCGGGCACTGGTTAACCCGTGACTCTCTGCGAAGAGATCCCAGCCGCCGGGCAGGAGATTCTCTCCCCGCACCTCCAGAACGGCGTTGTGCCCGCGATTGGCGGGATCCAGAAAGCGGATACCCATGACCGACAACGGAACCGTGTCCGTCCCGTTCGTGACTCGCACGCTGTTCCCCGCCGCTTCGGGGTCGAAACAATCTCCCTGCACCTCCAAGGTGAAGGCGGAGCAAGCGTCCCTCTCCAACGGTGTGACGCCGTTGATCACCGGATTGTCGAAGACCAGAATGATATGGGCGCCCTCCCGATGGTCGGGCGCTGTCGCCCGGATATCCACTTCGGCGCAAGAGGCGCTCGCGGGCAGGGTAACAGTGGTCGAGATCTCCCCCTCGGCGATGACGACCGGCTCCTCAGGTAACTCAAGCGCTCCAGAAGGACTGCCAGTGAGCCTTACGGCTGTCCCGCCATCCGATGCAGGGCAGGAGGTGCGCAAGGTCACGTCGGCGGTTTCGCCTGCGCGGACGCGATTGTCACCGGTCACGTGAATCATGTTGTAGACGTCCAGCTCGATCGTGCGGCGGAGCGTCTCGCAGAGGTTACGCACCTCGAGCGTCAGGGAGACGCGCTCCCGGAGATCCGTCAGGACCAACGGAGCGTCCAGCCCCCCTGTGTCGATGGTGCGCGGTCTATCCTCACCGCTGTCCCAGACTACGTCGCCCGAGTCATCGCGGATCACGACCTGCTCGGCGTGGCGCGCCACGGCATTGATCGTGACCTCGGTGCACGCTTCAACTTCGTATTGATCTGTGCCCGTCGAGCGTAGCGTCGGCCCACTGAGTGTGAAAGTCGCAATCTCGGGAGCGTGGACGAACTCGAAGGCATGATCTGTGTCCTCCGCGGGCAAACGGCAGGCGTGAGGGAATCGCACACACGCTTCAATCCCGGGGTCAATGCAGATGCCGATCTCCTCGCTGGGGGCACGTTCTGGCACGGTGAAGCGGATGCTGCTCTCTGTCCAACTGGAGGTGGTAGCTTCGACGCCGCGCCCCAAGGTGATACGTCCCCGCCGGCCAAGGTTCCTTCCCCGAATCTCCATCTCGTCGCCAGCACATCCCCTTCGGCTTACACCTTTGGTGAGATTGTAGATGTCATCAATCTCGTAGCGCTCAGCCTCCTGCAGCTGACGATAACAGGAGACGGCGTCCGCTGTCTCCTGCCACCGTTCGGCCCGACAGGGATCGAGAATCAGAGACGGCGTTTGGAAGTCCGGTAGCGGAGGGAACGAAGCGCCACCAAACTGCATCACGATGGGTCGGGCAGCACCCGCTCCTGGCACTCCGCTTAGACACGTCAGTGACGCTGTGAGATAGTCCTCAGCACCAGGTTCTCCTTCTAGCACGCGCCGTGCCGCTCGATGCACCGTTTCAAGGGGTGCGAGCGCCTCGACAAGCAAGCGCACTCGTCCGAAGTAGGTCTTGCTCATCTGCTGGGGAGCGTTAGGGACCCGTTCCAAAAGGCGGGCGATAGCGAAGTAGATGTCCGTCAGGCGGGGGAGAGGGATCAGACAAGGAAAACGTAACCCCGGCAGACGAGGGTTAGGAATAAAGCCTACCGCGCTTGATACGGGTTGGCGCGACGACTGCCCTCCGAAGGGCCGCGCCATGGCGAGGGGGTCATTGAACATCAAGGTGTTGAGGTGGGCCAGAAGGCGATCCCCGGCACGGGAATCCCCGTCCAAAGACGCCCGCGCATCGTTCCATAGCACACCCAGAGTCCCCGCCACGCAGTCAAAGCTCGCGATGGCGGCCCGTCGCCGCTGTCGCTCTTCTCCCGGCGGCCAGACCTTCGCGACGGCTTGATAGATGGCCTCCATATTCTCCGGTGGAATAAAGCGGCTCTCACCAGAGCCCAGTCGCTCGGCTTGAGGTGCGGTTCCGTTCCCCGCGCCGCTCGCATCGACGGAGAGCGTCACGGACATCTCCAGCGCCTGGACGTTCCATAAGCCGGACGTCGAGAGGGTGGTGAGCAACTCTTCACCGCGAAAGACCTTGAAGTAGAGGTCAGGTTCGCGGCCTAAAAAGCGCGCTGTAAAATGGGTGGGGTCAAACTCTATCGAAAACCTTCCCTGCTGATCGGTCACATCGCTGCCCAGCAGATCATCCTGGTCGGGATCCTTACCCCAGGCCTCAACGCGCAAGCCGACGATCCCTTCTTGCGTTTGTCTGCTCAGTGCTCTTCCTCGAATGTTATACGTTGGCATCATTACCTCCTTGTAAGTTGCGTAAGCATTGACCTACAACCTGGGCGTCAACCACATTCCCCTGGTTGCATAAGATCCTTTTGCTATAATGCCAACGGTTACGAAACAAGCGAGGTCTCTGAGGGTAAGAGAACGGCGCACGCAGGCCACCCATGATTGGGTAATTAACAATATAATTATATATCTAATAGCCGAAAGAGTCAAGGATTTATAGCAAAACTGAATATCGCCCTGGAAGTCCCCAGGCAACCGGGGCTCACCCCCCGGAGGGGACTTCGCCTGTCGTGAAGGCGGGATACGCCTACCGGCGTATCCCGCCTCGCTTCTTCACAACATCCTAGCACCTTTCCCTGGGTGGCTAAGACTTATCTATATCAAGCCTCACTGGTCGGACAGACAGGTCGGTGATCACAGGAAGTCGCTGCTCCCTAACTTCTACGGGAAATTCCTGAGGACGAGCGGTAGGTAGATGAAGTCGAATCTGATCTCTCGACACCAGAAACCCACACAGAGGTTGGTACCGCCCTGACTATATCTGCCTACCACCGGCTGTGCCAAGGTGTTGTCCAGAGTGTAGACCCCCTCCTCTAGACGGGCGCCACCGCCGCCGATCACCTGCTGGGTGATGGTGTAGCCTTGGGCCGCTTTGGCCCACGTCGCCCCTATCAGTAGCAGACAGAGAATGCTCAGCACAATCGGGCCGTATTCTTTGATACGCAACGCTTTGAATAACATCGGCTTATCCCTTTCACTGTCTCCTGTCCCGCCTACTCAAAGCCGACCAGGACCCAGGCCAGACCATCGGTATCCACCTCTTCCAGGACCATCCCGAAGGCGTCTCTAGTGACTACTAGTGTTGTGCCGTCAGTACCCAGACCGATTCTGTCGCCCGTCTGAATGCTGTTCTCCGAATTGACCCGCACCTGTGCCATACCCTGCACGACGACGACCAAGTAATCCCCAGGCACAGCCACGCCATCGGTGGGACCGTAGTGCGGACCGGGCCGCGCGTCATCAGCGCCGGGCTCGATCAGGGTCATGGTGGTGCGTCCCGCGACGACACCCAGGACCTGCTCGCCGCTCTCGGCTGCGGTCACCCGGATCACAGGCTGTTGTTCGCCCGCCAATTGGGGCTCCACACCAGCCGCCTGGACGAGGTCTCCTATCTGGAGGATGCTGTCGGAGGTGTTGCGCGCGATGTAGCTCAGCGTACAGCCGGTGCAGCTCACCGCGCGGATGGGGCCGTCGAAGTAGCCCGCGTACTGACCGGACGCATTGGAGAAGCCATAGATGCCGTATCCGCCGTTGGTGAAACCGATGACGCCGTTGTCAAGATTACCAGGTCCACCGCTAGAGCCGACGATTCCGTCACCCTCTGCATGCTCACCTCTAATCCCATCGTCCCCGCCTGTACTGCCTGACGCAAAGACGGAGAGACCGCTTCCGTCGGTGCCGGTGATGACCGCACCCGTGGGTCCTTCGGCGGACAGCGCCACGCCATTCCCGGAGCCTGCGGTATGTTCAAAATATCCGGCGTAGCCGGCCGGTGAATTCGCCTCCCCGTAGACGCCGTAGGTGGTGCTGGTGAAAGCGTTGGCGATACCGCGCACACCGATGCTGTCCTCTCCGACGGCGACGCCGTTGACGCCCCAGCCGAACTGGGAGTCGGAGATACCCCAGACGCCCACCGATCCGTAGTCGTAAGCATAGCCGTAGAGCCCTACGGGATGGTTCAGCGAGGTTCGGGCTGCGATCCGTGCCCCTACCACACCTTCGTCAGGGCTGGTCGCTCCTGACCGGATATGCAGCAGCTGCGCATCAGAGCCTACTGGGCCGCTGATGACGGCACCGGGACGCAGGCTCAAAGCATAGGGCGTCGTCTGTAAGGGCTGACAGCCAACCGGCATCCCCTCCACCTCGGTCTCCAGCCAGAGAGGTTGCCCGTAGAAGTGGGCCCCATCGAAGTTCAAGCCTACGGAAAAGAGGCCATTGTTTACCGAGACCGTCTGTATCAACGCGTTGCCCACTTGGGCGGTACACGCGCCATCCGAGTAGAGGGTGAAGGCCATCTCCCGACTGCCGTCCACCAGGTTGCCGCTCTCCTGGAGGACGCCCTGGTAGGAGAAGGTGTCGGTGACCACCTGCGCCATTCCCACCTCCCTGCGCGGCGAACGGGATGCCCCCGCTAGGCGCTGGGCGCGCCCCCAACCTGCCAATATCAACAACGCTACCCCTGCTATCAACAGACTTACCAACAATCGACGCTCCTTCATCTCAACTCTCCTATCATTAACTCGTATCTAAACAACATGCGAACATCCAAATTGGTTCTCTCTGGCCCCTTCGTCACCCATCTCGTTCTAAAAACGCTTTGTGAACCTACAGCTCGCAAGTGTCTGGCCCAAGCTGGTACCGATCAGGCCAAGTTGGAGCCAATGTCAGAAATCTCGCAGGGTTATTGGTAAGAAGACGTTGAGCACGACCTCGTCGGCCCCCAGATCTGGCGCCCCCACACGCAGATCGCCGTAGAAGTCCCTTGAAACCCCCGCAGGCACGCCACGGTTGATAGCGGCGGAATTGACCCCAATGGTGAAACCCTCGAAGACAAAATCGGGGTTGCCGGTGTAGGCGTTGGTCACGGTGATGGTGCCATCCCCACCCATGTTCTGCTGATTACCGTTCCACAGCACGCCGTTGAGTACGGCGGTGTTTAGGAGAGCGCCGGTGGAAATTGCGACGGCATGGCTTACCGCCAGGGTGTTAGTCATATAAACAGTACTGGGAGCCGCAAGAATATCAGGCCCCACGTAGACCGCCGAATTGTTAGAACCGTCGAGCGTCAATGACGTATGCCACAGGCGGGCGATGCTTCCTCCAGTATCGAGGGCACCTCCATAGTAGGCTGCGGCATTTTCAAAGAAGATGGTGTTTGTCATCCAGGCATTGGCCCGGATCAGATCTACACCCCCACCGGTACCCGCGATATTCTTGTTGAAATGGGTATCTCGCACATAAACATCGCTATTCCTGACGAATAGCCCTCCACCACTTTGCCCCGCGTCGTTAAGATTGAATTCGCTATCTCTGATAAGGAGCGTGCCGAACTCGTGGAAGACTCCGCCCCCTCGAGCGTTGGTATCCAGGGCTTCATTTCCGGTGATGGCTACGTCGATGAGGCTGAGATGATCGGCATAGGAGAGGATTGCGCCACCGTGCGCATAACCACCTACCTGGCCCCCAGCTGTCGCGTCCCCTTCGCTGAGCCCGAAGCCGTCAAGAGTCACGGTGACGGGGCCCGTAACGTAGAAGAGCCGGCCCTTGCCCTGCGCGCGCAAGAGGGTCGCACCGTTGCGGGTCGAGAAGGTACTGTCGTAATTGCCCATCAAGGTTATCGTCTGGGAGATATGGACGGTCTGGGTCAGCCCGTTGCGGGCGTGGACGTGAGTGTACGTCCCTCCGGCGACGAGGACGCGATCCCCGGGATCAGCGGCGTCGACGGCGAACTGGATAGTGCGACAGGGATTACCGACCGAGGTGCATCCTCCGACGTCAATCCCGTTGGTGCTGACATAGCGGTCGGTCGCCATGGGCTGGACGTCGGCGCTATCCCCGGCGTTCAACGGCGGCGCGCTCAGCCACAGCCACGCGGTCAGCAGCGCTCCTGCAAAGACAAGCGCGAGCCATAATCGTCCCTCGCGAGTATCCAGATCGTCCTTCATGATAAATGTACTCCTTTCCACGAGCTATCTTATGCACAGGCCACGGGTCAGCATCTCGAAGCCAGGAAAGGCAGAGACGCTGACCCCTGGTTTAACATCCTCGTCGTGAGGGTGACCTTAATTTTGTGGTCCTGCTGAATCCAACGTTGAGCCAGGGGTTATGAAGCATCCCGTATAACCAGAGGCAGGAAAGTGTTTAGAGGTGCCTCGAAAGCCCCCACATCGTAGTTGATGAGTGTCTGTCCCGGTGTATGGATAATCCCTCGTCGCCAGCCGTCTAAACCCCGTTCAGAGATCCCTGGAGCGCAGGCGTCGATGGCAGGGGACCCGCTCCCCAGCCGGTAGAGGCCCCGCGACGTCTCGATAAACAAGGGGTCCGCGCTGAAGTCCGCGGGCCCTGTCAGAATCCCCGACTCGGTGTCGTTGCAGTAGCTGTCAATGCTCCCCTGAAGCATGGGGGCGGCGCCGTTCTCCCAGATGATGTTACGGTTGAGGTCTGCCGTCCCCTGCGAGACAACGAAGAGCGGTACGTCCGAGTTTCCGGCGTAGGTGCTGTTCTCGCTGTGATAGGTGGCCTGGTTGTAGACGTGGACGGTCGTCTCCCCACTCGCACCATGTCCGGTGAAGAGGGTGTCGGTCGCCGTCACCTGCGCGCCGGTGCCCACCATGAGAGCCGCGCCATGCGAATAGGAGAAGTCGCCTTCATTGCTCAAAAAGGCGGTGTGACCGATGAAGGCCGTGCCGTCCTCTACAAAGATCCCGGCACCCTGGCCAGCGGCATCGTTATAGCTCACCTCTGAACAATAGAAGCGGTACGCTAGAGAGAAGGGATTGCAGTCGGAAAAGTCGGCATCCATGCGCAGGTCACTGCCCGCAGCGGCGTGAATCCCGCCCCCATCCCCGGCAGCGCGGTTGTAAAAAACTAGCACGTTGTCCAGTACGCTGGCAGCGCCCTCCACGTAGAGCCCACCGCCCTGCTCCGCCGAGTTCGCATCAAGCGCCGTATTGGTCACGGTGAGAATCCCGCCCATCTGCTGGATGCCGCCCCCATGGGTGATGGCGGTATTGTAGCTTATTCTCGAATCGGCGATAAGCACCCGTCCGGCGCGCATCGCTAGGCCGCCGCCATCGCCCCCATCGGCGACATTGCGGCTGATGACACTGCGATTAAAGATAGTGACTTCGCCGTCGCCAAAGACACGGATAGCTCCGCCTGTCTCCGACGCATAATTCTCACTGAGCTCGGAGTCGGCGATTAACGCTCTCGTGGTTCCGGTGCTCAAGTTGATGGCGCCGCCATAAGCGGCACTGTTGTCTCGCAGCTCAGCACCATCATCAAGAAGGAGTTGGGAAGGAAAACTCACGCCCCCCTGAATCAGGTGGACGCCGCCGCCTAACAGGTCGGCGCGATTTCCCACAATGCGCGCCCCCTCACCGGTGATCAGGGCGCCGTTGGCGGCGTAGATTCCCCCGCCGCTGGCAGCGCCCCCCGCGGCATAATTGTCCACAATCTGCGCCCCGCCGAACATGTATAAGTTAGAACTGGTGCCGGAGACTACCGCGCCACCGCCAAAGGCCGCTGTGTTGTTGTAGATCCGCGTCGCTGCGCCATCCATATCCACGATGGAGCCCAACCCAACATATACACCGCCACCGAAGTCGGTGGCAATGTTATAACTGAGCTGGCTATCGTCGCGCATCACCAGCACCGCATCCCGGTCGAGGTAGACGCCCGCGCCGTCATCGGCGTAGTTGCCCAGGAAAGAGGACAAGGAATCTCCAATAACCGAATCTCCGACCGTCTGGATAACGGAATCATTCTGGGCGTAGACGCCCCCTCCCGCAACGGCGTCATTAGCGAGGATTATGGAGTTATCCAGGTAGAGAGAACTCCGATCCAGGAAGACACCGCCACCTCGGTCGGCAGATCCATTTCCCTGGCCGGAAAGGGGCACGCCCAGATAGCTGTCGGTCATGGTGATCGTTCCGCTGATGGCGTAGATTCCCCCACCCGTGGAGGTGGTCTCGGTGACGAAACTGGCGAAGACGACGCTGCCCTCGCGCATGATCAACGAGGCTCCAACGTCGACGTAGACCCCGCCGCCTGCGATCCCCGCCGTCCCCGAGGCGATCCCGGAGGCCTCAAGGATCAACGTCCCATTGCTGTTGATGTCCACGACGCCGCCACGGTCCGCCCTGGTGTTCTGCAGTCGCACGTGCGACAACCTGACCGTCCGTGAGTCATCCACGGTCATCATACCGCCACTGGTGAGCCGCCGGCCACCACCGTCCACGATCGCCAATGTACTGGTCGGCGTCTGGCAGTTATCCGTGGCCGCTGCAATGGTGATGTCTTTTTGTACCAGGCCGATGCCGGTTCCGGTATAGACCTGTCCGACGTCAATATAGATCGTATCGCCCGGCTGCGCGTCAGCGATTGCCACGGCAATGTGATTGTAGGCGCAAGGCGCGCCGTTGAGGCCTACATTAGGTGGAGATTGAGCGGCGACCTTGCCGACCCTGGGGATGCGGCCCAGGCTTGTTAGCACAGCCAGCAGAAGCAGCGCCGTCAATCCTATTGTCCATACCAATCTCTTGAATTGTCGCAATTTGTCCACGATAACCTCCTCAGAAGATGACCATCAAGAACAGAGAGCTCACAGAGAAAGCTCTGAGTGTCCCGTGATCTCCGTGGCTAAAATCTTAACCATCGTTAGTGTGGAATCTCACAATAAAATCTTATCTATCGTAATTATTATACAGCTAGAATAACAACCAAACGTCCGTCAATCAGGTGATTTTCCATGGGGGACCGGTGGATTTTTGTATCCGTCAAAGGATGTAGACCGATCTCCATCGACTGACCAGGTGCCGCACCAGGTGGAATTGCGGCTCCGTGTTTTCGTCCGCGAGTAGGGCATCCTACGTCCCTCGTGTTGTGGTGGAGGGCGTCTGTGGTACAGTTCTTTGGAAGTTCAGCGTTCCTCACGGGGCGCAACACTAAGGGTCTGTAAATCTACAACTTATCGTCAGCAAGCCGAAGACGAGCGTGGCAAGCCGACTAAATCGGGCAGTTATTAAGTTTTCGGCTAAGGCAACGGTGGGAGAGGTGAATTGCGTGGATCCCAGATGGCTCGACACAGTAACGACGAAGCAACAAGCCATTCTCGCTCATTTCGACACGGATGACTTCGACGAAGGTGCCTTGCAACTACTGCGCGGCACGGCACCGGAGACGTTGGCAGCAAGCCTGCTCACCCCCGAAGGGCGCGCTTGGCTGGTGGATTTCACGACCAGCCGGGAGAGCGCGATACTCCGCCTGGCTTTTGCCCTGGAATGGCTCTATGGCGGCGCTGTATTGGGCCTGGACTTTTCTACCACAGAGGTCGTGGCGCGGGTGAACCGGGGCCTGACACTGCGCGATATGCTGCGGGACCTAGCCTTCGGTCGGACGGGGGACTGGGCTCCTCCCGAGGCCGACGTCGATGCCACTCAGGTCGAGGCATTGCTGGAACGTCTGCCCGTGCGCTACTACGATCTCCTCGTGGTGAGCGATCTGCACCTGGCCGCTGGCAATCACCCCACGCCGGAGGGGCTGGTGAGCTTCAGCCCTACCGAGGACTTCTTCTTCGACGACACCTTCTTCCGTTTCCTCTATCACATCGAAATGGAACGCCAGCATCGCCACGGGTATCCGTATGAGCTGGTGATCAACGGGGATGGCGTGGATTTCGTGCAGGTCGTCGACCAGGATACGCACCGTTTCGACCTCGTCGATCTGCTCCTGCCGGAATGCCTCTGGGAAGCCTTCTACACGACAGAGAAGAAGCACCCCGGCCCGGCCCAACGCGTGGGAGCCATCCTCAACGCTCTCTACGGCTACGAACCCGAATGGCAGCGCTTCCGCGCCCTGCTCGACGGTCAGCCGCCCCAAGACCGCCACCGGGTTGTCGGCGAGACGTTGCAATCGGGGCTGCAACAGAACGTTCAGGCGCCGCAGAAAGCCGGCGGTGATCTGCGGCGAGAGGCGCTCGGACAGCTGGCAGATATCTGCAAGGGACATCCGCTCTTTTTCCAGGGGTTGGCCTGGTTCCTCGCCCAGGGGAACCGACTGGTGATCATCCGCGGGAATCATGATCCGCACTGGTATTGGCCGGAAGTTCAAATCGCTTTCGTCGGTTGGTTGATGCAAGCATATGCGGAGCTTCGCGGGCAATGTGAGCGAATGGCAGATTCCTTCGAACTGCCGATTCCGGCAGCTGAGTTGGAAACCACCCTGCCGGAGCTGGATTTCCCAGCTCTGGAAAGCCGGATAGATTTCGATCACAGCTGGTTCTACTACCGCAGCCGCCTGGTATATCTGGAGCATGGGGGGCAGTTGGAGCCGGTGAACGCGCACCGCTACTTCTTGATGCCCGTCTACGATAGCCTTGCACCCTCGGCTAAAAATGGAGAGCCCGGGAGCGTCCCCCCCAAACGCGCCCTCGACTGGCTCCCGATCCTGGAGCCCACCTTACACGAGACCGAGATCCATCCCCAGATTGGCTCACTGGGACTGGTGCATCTCGTCAACGATCTGGAGATCTCCCTGCCCAACTTTGAGTCGCCGGCCTATCGCAGGACCTACTTGAACTGGCTGTTGTTTCACGAGCCCTGGCGATCCTTACCTATGTTGGGACGTGCGCTCTGGGATTTACGACGGGCCTGGGCCGCCTGGTTCCGCCATCCCCTTTCTGGTGCCGTCAAAGAGCGCCACGCAGCCAAACTCCGAGCCTATGCGCGCTTGACGGGGCTACCCCAGGAGTGCGTCCGCGCCCTTGATGAGACGCGCTGGGTACAGACCCTGCGCGCCTCGCGGTCCGGAACCGCTTTCGTGGCCATTCAGGCGGCGTTGGCCCTGCTCCCCTTCGCGCTTTTCGCTCTGGGTGTCGTGCTTGCCGGGCAAGTCACCTTTCTGCAGCTTGGCCCCTATCCTGAGACGCGTCCCATTCTGCTGAATGCCTTGATATCCGTGATCCAGACCCTCATCATCGCGGGGGCGGCCTATTGGATCACCATGGGGGTGCGCAATTTGCTGGATATCGGAGAGGACTACACTTTTCAAGCGGCCCATCGGATTGCGAGTCTGCTCAAGAAACATGGACACGATGTACCCTACTACATTTTCGGTCACGATCACGCACACAATGCTCAGCTGCTGACCGTGCGGAAACGTTGCCGCCAATGTGGCACGGGGCTAAGAAAGCGTCACGTGCGGTTACGTGAGGAGCAGATTGAAGTCCGCCAGGTAGTGTGCTCGAATCCGGCGTGCGGTGCGAGGGGCGATGAATGTGTGGACGCCAACGCCCTGCGGCAGTTGGTGGTTAAGCGACTGGAAGCAGAGTTGGAGGCAGAGCATCGTGGGGCGAACCCGGCTCCCCCTGTGGCGCCTGTCGCCCCGCTGATTGCCTTCGGCATCGAGCAGCTCTCCTGTAAGCGCTGCGACGAGACGTTGGAGCGCTCGGAACTTGAGTGCATCGAAGTCCACGCAGCGGATGCTCTCTTCACCTGCCCGGAATGTGGGGCCAAAGAGACGCAGGTCGTGGGGTGGACCCTACGTTGTCCGCGCTGCCACCAGGACGGACCCCGCCGGCGCCGTTGGCGATTGGGGGAAGAGGGCCTGATAATCCGTTGCGAATGTGGGCACGGTTATCCCGAGCCCGCGCCGGTACGAAGATGGTATCTCAACGCCGGCACCTGGCTGAGTAATTACACGAAGGATCGCAAGCGCCTGCTGCGCGATGAACAAGAGTACGCCTTCATTCGGATGCAGAACACGCAGCGCGTATTGAGTGTAGATGGACCGGCCGGAGCCTTCCCTAAAGGGACCTCGCCCCTGCGCGTGGAGCTACTGCGTTGGGACGACGCGGTAAAGTGTGTGCGGCCCTGCAGAATCTTCAGCGATCAAGTGGATTAAGGGACGTGAGCGACTGGTGAAGGGCAAAGCATATTAAACGACTAGCGGTTTTTAGCCGCTAGTCGTTTAGGGGTCAACGCTCAATTATGCTACTGACGTTGTACGTGGGGCAGGAACTGCACGCCAAACGGGGGCGCCTCGTAGAAGATGCGGAATCCACACAGTTGCATGGAGTCGCCCGCCACAGTCGGGCGCCAGTTCAGTAGATAGGAGTAGGTGTTGTAATCAATGGTGTGCGAAATGGGGTCTGTATCATTGAAGCTATTGCCTGTATCGCCTGAAGAACTGACCGACCATTCATCAACAATGTCGCCATATAGGTCGTAAACGGTAAACCAGGCCGTGCTGTTACTACTGGACGTATCATTGTAATACATCCGAACCTGTTCAACCGTGGCGCCCTGCGGCAGCCACAGGGGCGTATTGAACACATCGAAAGCGTTGTTCTCCGCATAGATGCAGGCCCCCGTAGTATTGACATCGAAATCAACGACCGAGTCTCGTGGCCGGAGAGCGCTGCCGGTAATACGGTGGTTTCTGATAACCGACTGCAATTCCGCCGCTTCGTCAGGGCGATTGCTGTGCAGACCAGGTTTATCAGGTGGACTAAGGGCAGCGCGTGAAATCTCCGCTGGCGGGTCGGCGCTGCTGAGCCAGGGATCGAGTACATCTTCTGCTGCTACCCCCGGAGAATTCCAGAGGAGCAGGGCCACCATCGCAATGGATATTACGGAAACCAGGGTGACGGCTGCAATTTTTGTCCATTTCCTATTCATAGGGGTTTACCCTCCTAACTATATGTGTGAATATTCTATCGGCCCATGGGGTGTCCATCGGCACTTCAATCTGATTGCCTAGTTCTTCAAGCACCGGGCGGTTTTTTGCGCCGGTGTTGATAATGAAGTAGGCTGCTCCTCTATCATTCTATGTCAACCGCTTGTATTTGTCAATATAAATCATATAAAAATATTCTAAATTAACAAAGCCGCACGTAACTCTCTCCCCTTGATAGGGCTCTCATATTTGCCCCCTGGTCGCAGGAATACGGCCTGGGCCGGGGAGCAAAGGGGTTTTTGTGGCGGGGTTTCGTGACAAAAATCCCTTCCAAAAAACGCTGCGTCAGCGGCGCAACAGGTAGCGTGATGGGGAAGTTTTCTAAATCCGATAGCTCCGCTCCTCGACGCGTCTGGTCCCAAATTGGTGCTATAATCAGATTGGATTAGCCATCAACTCACATAGGAGGCATCAAATGGAATACTCGATCCACGGAACTGTTATGCAATCTCTCGACGTACAGCTCACCCGGGGTGAAGCCATGTACACTGAAGCGGGTGGCATGGCATGGATGGGCGGCGACATCGAGATGAAGACGGATACCAAGGGCGGCTTCATGGCCGGGCTGGGACGCAAGCTGGCGGGAGAGTCCTTCTTCATGACCACCTACACCTGCCGCGGAGCGCAGGGCTTCGTGACCTTCACGCCCGAGGCCCCGGGCAAAATCCTCCCCATGGAGCTGGGGGCGGGGCAGAGCATTATCTGCCAGAAGGATGCCTTCATGTGCGCCCAGCCTTCCGTCAATCTGGAGATGCACTTCCGGCGCAAGCTGGGCGCCGGCTTCTTCGGCGGGGAAGGTTTCGTGCTGCAGAAAATCACCGGCCCCGGGCTGGTCTTCCTCGAAATCCCCGGCGAACTGCGCGCCTACACCCTGCAGGCCGGGCAGGCACTGCGTATCGATCCGGGCCACATCGCCGCCTTTGACGAAGGGGTCAGCTACGACATCACCTCCGTCAAGGGAGTCACCAACGTGCTCTTCTCCGGAGAGGGGATGTTCCTGGCCACGCTCACCGGGCCGGGGCGCATCTGGCTTCAGAGTATGCCCCTTTCCAATCTGGCTGCGAAATTGGCGAAGTATCTCCCCACCTCGCGCAGTTAGTGCTCTTGTGGGGGAGCCGCCAGGGTGGCGGCTCCCTCGCTCGGGTTTATGTGCTGCCAGGCGGGTCCCTTTTTATCTTTATTGGCTCCTCCGGGCCTCCTCTGACAGCTTTCAAGCAAGGAGTTATGCCCATGGTCGCAATTATCGGCGATACCACCTCGGGCTTGCCGGCGGAGGTGGTAGATAAGTATGACATTCCGATCATTCCCCAGATCATTCATTTCGGCGAAGACTCCTATCTCGAAGGTCTGGAGATGGATAACGCAGCCTTTATGGCGCGGCTCAAAAGTGTAGAGGAGCTACCTCGAACCTCCGCACCGCCCCCCAAGCTCTTCATGGAGGTTTTCGCGCCCCCGGTCGAACGGGGGGAAGCCGTCCTCTGCATTCTCCCCTCCTCCGTTGTCAGCGGCACGGTACGCTCGGCGACGGTGGCAGCGCAGGACTTCCCCGGCGCCGATATCCGCGTGATCGATACGGGGTACATCGCTTCTCCCGTTGCCACGCTCCTGCAACTCGCCTCCGAGCGTGCCGCCGCCGGGGCAAGCATCGACAAGATTGAGCAGCAGGTTCGGGCGCTCTTGCCCCGATGTCGCATCTATTTCCTCGTCGATACCCTCAAATACCTGGCGAAGGGAGGACGCATCGGCGGCGCGGCGGCCCTCTTGGGCGGTGTGCTCCAGGTCAAGCCGGTGCTGACGTTACAGGCAGGGCAGGTCGAGCCTTTCGAGAAGGTGCGCACCAAGAAGCGGGCGCTGGCTCGCCTCAAAGAGCTCGTGGTGGATCAATACCCTCAAGACGGAGCGGGCCATCTCGCCGTCATGCACGCTGCGGTACCCGACGAGGCGGAGGCCTTCGCGGCGGAGTTGGTCGCGGCCCTCTCGCTGAAACAGGCGCCCTTCATCCTCAACGTGCCGCCCGCCATCGTCGTTCACGGCGGCCCCGGCGTGCTCGGCGTGAGCTTCTTCGTCGCTCCTGCGGAGACGTGATGCGCGTCCGTCCCCTCGATCTCGCCAGTCGTCGCGATGTGCGGCGCTTCGTCCAGTTTCCCTTCGAGCTCTACGCCGATTCCCCCCACTGGGTCCCCCCCCTCGTCTCCGGGGTTCGCCTGGCCCTGGATCCTGACCGCCACCCCTTCTACCGCCACTCCACGGCGGCCTTCTTCGTGGCGGAGGAGGGGGAGGGCACGCTCTTGGGACGCCTCGCCGTGCTCAACCATCGCCCCTACAACGAGTACCACGACCGGCGGGCTGCCTTCTTTCACTACTTCGACGTGGTGGATGATCTTGCAGTCGCTCGCGCGCTCTTCGAGGTCGCCGGCAGCTGGGCGCGGAAGCAGGGGCTCGATACCCTTCTAGGGCAGAAGGGCTTCCTCCGCTCCGACGGGATGGGCGTGCTCGTCGAGGGCTTCGAGCATCGGGCGGCGCCCGGCGTACCCTACAACTACCCCTACTACGGGCCGCTGCTAGAGCGCCTGGGCTTCGAAAAGGAGATCGACTACGACTCGGGCTATCTCTCCGGCGACTACGAGCTCCCCCGGCGCATCTACGATATTGCCGAGCGGGTGCGGGAGCGGCGGGGCTTCGAAATCCAGTCCTTCCGGAGCAAGCGCGAGCTGCGCGTGTGGCTGCCCGCCATCCAGCGGGTGAACAATGAGGCCTTCACGCAAGTTTGGGGCTACTATCCCATGGATCGGGCGGAGACGGAGCTCATCGGCAAGCAACTGCTAAGCATCGCCGACCCGGAGCTCATCAAGCTGGTCGTCAAAGGCGCAGAGCTGGTCGGCTTCGTCTTCCTCTTTCCCGACGTGGGGGCAGCCCTGCAAAAGGCCCGGGGGCGTCTCTGGCCCCTGGGATGGCCCCACCTGCTGTGGGCCTTCAAACACTCGCGCCGTCTGGTCGCCAACGGCATCGGGCTGCTACCCCGCTATCAGGGTCTGGGCGCCAACGCCCTGCTCTACACGGAGCTGATCAAGACGGTGCGGGCTCGAGGCTGGGCGGAGCACTGCGACATCGTCCAGATCGCAGAGACGAACGCTAAAAGCCTGGGGGAGATGGCAGCGGCGGGCGTGCGCTGGTACAAGAAGCACCGCATCTACCGCTGCGCCCTCACGGAGGTGACCTCCTGAATCCCCCCCGCCCCGCCCTGCCCCCGCAGCTGGTGCTCCTCGTAGGTGTGCTTGCCGCTTCAACGGCGAGTATCTTCATCCGCCTGGCCCAGGCGGACGCCGCCCCGCTGGCGATTGCCGCCTGGCGTCTGACGCTAGCCTCGTTGCTGCTGGCGCCCCTGGCGCTGGCCCGCTATCGTCGGGAGCTGGCCTCCTTCTCAGATGAGGAGCGCCGCCTGGCCCTGGCGGGTGGCGCAATGCTCGCGGCCCACTTTGCCACCTGGATCTCCTCGCTGGCACTGACCTCGGTGGCGGCTTCTGTGGTGCTCGTGACAACCACACCCCTCTTCGTGGGGCTCTTCGGTTACCTTTTCCTGGGGGAGTCGCTCTCCTTTCGACTCGTCGTGGGGCTGCTCCTGGCGATGGTAGGGGCGATTGTGATCGGCGTGGGAGATGCTGCCGGCGGCACTCATCAGCTGACGGGAGACTTCCTCGCCCTGGGTGGGGCTGTGACGGCGGCGGTTTACCTGCTGGTGGGCCGGCGTTTGCGCGCACGGCTCTCGCTGGTGGGCTACATCTTCCCCGTCTACGGGACGGCGGCGCTCTTTCTACTCGCGCTGGCGCTCATCCAGGGGGCCCCACTGGGAGGTTACGCGCCACTGACGTGGCTCTGGCTGTTGCTGCTGGCCCTCGTCCCCCAGCTTGTGGGACACTCCTCCCTCAACTGGGCCTTGGGCCATCTGCCTGCCACCTACGTCTCGCTGGCGGTGCTGGGAGAGCCGATAGGCTCGACACTGCTGGCCTGGTGGCTGCTGCAGGAGGCGCCGCCGTCCTCTGCTCTGGGGGGCGGACTGCTCATCCTCCTGGGGCTAGTGCTGGCTGGTCGCCCCCCGCGCCGTGCGGCTACTCCTGCAGGAACCCCGAGCGTGAACCGCTAGCCCCCCTTGAGGGGTATATAAGGTAAGGGGCCTGTTGAAACAGAGTTAAGATGGGTTAGAATAGGGCCAGCACGATTACGGACGAGGAGAGAGAACATGGCGAATGTCCAAACCCTGGCGCAGACCATCATCAAGAATATTCAGCAGGTGATCGTCGGGAAGCGGGCCACCGTCGAGACGGTGGTGGTGGGCCTGCTGAGCGATGGGCACCTGCTCATCGAAGACGTACCTGGCGTGGGCAAAACTATGCTGGCCCGCGCTCTCGCGCGCTCCGTAGGGGGCTCCTTCGGGCGCATCCAGTTCACGCCCGACATGCTGCCCAGTGATGTGACCGGCGTCTCAATCTTCAATCAGAGCACGCGCCGGTTCGAGTTCCAACCCGGGCCGGTGATGTCCCACATTCTCCTCGTCGATGAGATCAATCGGGCCACCCCCAAGACTCAGGCCGCCCTTCTGGAGACGATGGAGGAGCGTCAGGTCACGGTGGATGGCACGACCCATCTCCTACCCCGCCCCTTCATGGTGCTGGCGACGCAGAACCCGGTGGAGTACGAGGGAACCTTCCCCCTGCCCGAGGCCCAGCTCGATCGCTTCCTGCTCCGCGTGGATATCGGCTATCCCCTCGTCACCGATGAGATAGAGATCCTCGATCGGCAGCAGTACCGGCATCCCATCGAGAACCTGGAACCCGTGGTCACCATTCCCGAGTTGCTGGAGGCGCAGGAGGCGGTGAAAGCTGTACACGTCTCACCGGCGGTGAAGAAGTACATCGTGGAGCTCATGCAGGAGACCCGCCGCCATCCCGACGTCTATCTGGGCGCGAGTCCCCGGGGTAGCCTCACCCTCTACCGGACGGGGCAGGCCCGCGCCGCGCTCGCCGGGCGCGATCACGTCCTCCCCGATGACGTCAAGGCGCTGGCCGTGCCGGCGCTGGCGCATCGGGTACTCCTCGCGCCGGCGGCCCGCCTCCGCGAGCGCTCTCCGCAGAGCGTCATCGAGCAGATCCTACAGGAGCTGCCCGTGCCCCAGCAGCGAGGAAGCAGCTAGGGGAGAGATGCAGAACCCGGTGAAGTGGACCCTGCACACGCGCGCCTTGCCCTTCCTCGTGGGGCTGCTGCTCGTATTGCAGATCGTCACTCCCTACCGGGGCTGGGTGATCCTGCTCGTGGGATTGGGTGGCGCCTGGGCCATCAGTGCTCTCTGGTTGCGGTATCTGGCGCAGAACCTCGAGCTGCTACGTGAGATGCGCTTCGGCTGGGCGCAGGTGGGCGATCGCCTGGTGGAGCGCTTCACCCTCACTAACCACAGCCGGTTGCCGGCGCTCTGGGTCGAGATCGAGGACCACTCCACTCTGCCTGACTACGCGGCAAGCCGGGGAACGGGGGTAGGCGGCGACAGCTTCATCCGCTGGCACCGGGAATCTTACTGCAGGCGGCGGGGCCTCTTCTACCTGGGGCCGACGGCCCTCACCACGGGCGATCCTTTCGGAATCTACAGCGTCACGGTGGAGTATCCGCAGTCCATGCCCCTCCTGGTGCTGCCGCCCATCTTGCCCCTGCCGCAGATCCAGGTGGCGCCCGGCGGGCGGGCCGGCGAGGGCCGCCCCCGAGCCCACGTGCTGGACCGTACCGTCTCTGCCGCCAGCGTGCGCGAATACGTCCCTGGTGATAGCCAGCGCTGGATCCACTGGAAGACTTCTGCTCGGCGCGATGGCCTCTTCGTCCGCTCCTTTGATGGCACCCCCGCCGGCGATTGGTGGATCCTCCTGGATATGAACCGCGAGGTGCAGGTGGGCGAAGGGGAGGACTCGACGGAGGAGCTGGGTGTGATTCTGGCGGCTTCCCTGGCTGACCGGGGGATCCGCGCGCGGCGTGCGGTGGGTCTGATGGCCCACGGGGACGAGCTGGTCTGGCTGCCGCCGCAGGAGGGGGAAGGCCAGCGCTGGGAGATCCTGCGCGCCCTGGCCCTGGCCCGGCCCGGTGACCGCCCCCTGGGCGCGCTCCTCGACCGCGTGCGCCCCGTTTTGAGCGCGCGCAGCTCGGTCATCATCATCACCCCCTCGGTGAGCAGCCGCTGGGTGGAGGATCTCCTCCCTCTGATGCGACGCGGCGTTATCCCCACCGTGCTGCTCCTCGACCCCTATTCCTTCGGCGTGCCGGAGCCGGGGGTCATCGCCGACGAGAATCGGGCCCGGTCCCTGGAGACCCTGCTCGCGCAGGCCGGTATCACCTGCTACACGATCAGCCGGGACCTGCTGGATCATCCCGAATTGCAGCAGGGTGAGGCCGGGCATTGGGAGTGGCGGGTGCTGGGCACTGGGAAGGCCGTCCCCGTCCGTAAGCCGGCGGATACCGCGTGGGAGGAGTTGCGGTGAGTGCGACCCCTTACGACGCCCGTGAGTCGCGCGGGACCTTCTGGCAGCGGGCCTCTGGCTCGCTCGTGGCACTGGTGGGACGGGAGAATCTCTTTACCCTCTCGCTGCTGCTCGCCCTAGCCGGCTGTGTGGCTTACGGACTTTCCGACGTGATCCGGGGGCTGGAACTGACATTGCTCTGGTTCGTGGCCGGAAGCGCCATGCTCTTTGGCTGGTGGCTGGCCCGCACGCTGCAGAAGGCGTACTGGGCAGCGCTGTGGGCGGTGGTCATCGGTCTGGGCGGACTGCTGATCCGGGTGGGGCGTCTCGACCGTCCCCTCTGGCAGCTCGTGAGCGGCACGGTCCGCTATCTGGGGCAAGGGATGGCCTATATCTGGGCCTTGCTGCAAGAGGTGGAAGCGGTCGCGCCCAGCTTTGCTGGGCCGGTGGAGGCGCTCTCCGAATTGGGCCGCGCACTTACCGCCCTCTTCGCGCGCACCTCCGCTTGGATGGGCGCGCTCCTGCGAGGCGCCCCCATCTTCGATCCGGTCGCTTCAATGATCGTCTGGGGCTTTATCCTCTGGCTGGCGGCGCTCTGGGCCGGGTGGGTCGTCCGGCGTCACGGTCGCCCGCTCCTCGCCGTGATCCCCCTGGGGGTGCTGCTGGCTCTGGTGCTCTCCTATACCTTCGCCGGGACGGCCCCCCTGCTGTTGATGCTGGGGGTGGTGCTGGTCCTCATGGCGGTGGTCACCCAAAATCAGCGAGAGCGGCATTGGGAGCGAGAGCGCGTCGATTACTCATCCGATCTGCGGGGGGAGTTGATTGGAAGCGCCATCGGCCTGACCCTGGTTTTGATGGCGCTGGCGACCCTCACCCCCTCTCTCTCCATCGACGATTTCATCGACACCATCCGCGAGTGGCGCACCACGCAACCGGCGGAGGTACCGGAGGAGGTGGCAGAGTCTCTGGGTCTGGAACGCCGGCCGCAGCCCCAGCCCGAGACTCGGCCCGTCGACCTCGACCGCGCGCGGGCGGGAGGTCTGCCCCGCCGGCACCTCATCGGCTCAGGGGAGGAGCTGAGTGAGCGGGTGGTGATGGTGATCAGCACCGGCGAGCTCCCCCCCCTGCCCCGGCAGGTGATGACCGATCCAGCCCCCAGGCACTACTGGCGCTCGGCCACCTACAACGATTACTCCGGACGGGGCTGGTACGCGGCCTCCACCCGCATCGAGAGCTACGAGGCGGGAGAGCCGCTGGGCACCGCCAACCTGGAGGCCCACCGTCTCCTGCGGCAAGAGGTGGAGATGGTGCAGGACATCGGAGATCTGGTCTACGTCGCTGGCGCCCTGTTGGCGACCGATCAGCCCTATCGGGCTGCCTGGCGGGGGAGCAACGATTTCTTCGCTGCCACCCTCGAGGCCGAACATTACCGCGCCGACTCCCTCATCTCCGTCGCTGATGCGCAAGCGCTGCGGGGCGCCGACCTCGTCTACCCGCCGTGGGTGGTGGAGCGCTATCTCCAGCTGCCCGACGATGTGCCCGAGCGGGTACTCTCGCTGGCCCGGGATCTCACCGCCGTGGAGCCCACCCCTTACGACCGTGCCGTGGCGCTGGAGCGCCACCTGCGCGAGAATTACGTCTACAACCTCGATGTCACCCTACCGCCGGTGAACCGGGACGTGGTGGACTATTTCCTCTTCGATCTGCGCGAGGGCTACTGTGACTACTACGCCTCGGCGATGACGGTGCTGGCGCGGGCCGCCGGGCTCCCCGCGCGCTACGTGATCGGCTACGCAAGCGGCAGCTATGATCCCGAGGCCGCACATTACGTGGTGACCGAGGCCGACGCCCACGCCTGGGTGGAAGTCTATTTCCCCGGCTTCGGCTGGGTGGAGTTCGAGCCGACGGCGGGGTTGCCGGCGTTGGAACGACTCAGCGAGCCTGAAGCCGTGGAGTGGCCCGAACCGGAGGAATCTTTGTATCCGGTCGCGCCGCCCCCCCATCCCCTGGTGGAGCATTGGTCGCTCGCGCTGGTGGGACTCGTAGCTCTCGGGGCGCTGGGTTACCTCATCGGCCTGCAGTTCGATTTGCTGCGGCTGCGGCTCGTCGCTTTCGAGCAGGCGGCTGGGCTGCTCTACCGGCGGCTGCGCCGCTGGGGGGAACGCCTCGGCGTGCAGCAGCGCCCGGGCGATACGCCCTACGAGTTTCTCCAGGCCTTCGAACACCGGGTTCGCCTCCTGGCGCCGCCCTCTGTCGGCGCCTCCCGAGAGGCGACGGTGCTCGAGGAGGTGCGCGAGGTGATCACGGCGCACGCCAGTGCAGCCTACGCCCCCGCTCTCCCCGGGGAAGAGGCCCAGCGGACGCTGATCACCGCCTGGCACCGGTTACGCTGGCGTCTCTGGTGGGTCTACCTTTGGCGCTACTACCGTCTCTACGAGCGCCTCTTTGGCCCTGATGAACCCTCTTCCGGGCCCTACCAACCTGCCCGTGACCGATACGCGCCGCCCCCCGGCTTGCCCCGAGCGTGAGCCTCCCCCCGAAGGGGGTTGAGGAGACGAAGCCCCCTCAAGCGAACCCTCCTTTTTCCCTTGCCTTCTCCCGCTTGCGGGGGCACGGATCTGATGACCCCATGCCTACTTGATTTTTGGACGAGTTTGAGGTACGGTTAAGGAACCGACGAACAGAACTGTATATTGTGTGTAAGGAGTAGCATGAACAAAGGTTCTTCGCCTGACGTGTTGTTGGTAGTGCTGGATACGCTGCGAGCCGATCGTCTCTCCTGCTACGGCTACGAGCGGACCACCACCCCCCATCTGGACGCTTTCGCCGAGGAGGCTGTTCTCTTCGAGCGCGCTATCTCGCCCGGACAGTGGACCATCCCCGCTCACGCCTCCCTCTTCACCGGCGAATATCCCACTACCCACATGACGACGCAGATCTACGATCGACACAGTTCCGAGATCCCCACGCTGGCCGAGATCCTCAACGTGCGCGGTTACGAGACGGTGGGCTTCTGCAACAATCCGCTGCTCGGCGTGGTCGATAACGACCTGGACCGGGGCTTCGAGGGCTTCTACAACTACGGCGGGACGGTGCCCGAACGTCCACCCATCGGCGACTCCCGCCCCCGGCTCACCGGGCGGATTGCGCAGCGAGGCATGCGACTACTGCGGCGACTCACGGCTCCCTTACAGAATCTCTTTGCGCGCAACGACACCCTCTTACGGCTGGCCCTCAACCCCCGGTTGGTGCATCTCTGGCGCAGTCGCATCAATTTCAAGGGCAACAACGTCCAATCGGTGCGGGATCTGACCGGCTTTCTGCGCGCGCGGCGGCAGAAGGGGGCTGAGCGTCCCCTCTTCGCCTTCATCAACCTCATGGAAACCCACCTGCCCTTCGGACCTCCGGCCCGTTTCGCCCGCAAATTCGCCCCCTATCTCCGCCAGGATCGCGAAGCCCGCGACTTCATGACCAGCTACAATCACGAGCACTACCGCTGGATGGTTCCCCTGCGGGAGCCGCTGACGGAGCTCCAAGACCGGGTGCTCAACGATATGTACGATGCCGAGGTGGCCTACGAGGATCATCTCTTGCACTATCTCTTCAACTACCTGGATCAACCCGAGGTGCGGGATAATACCCTCGTCATGATCACCTCCGATCACGGGGAAGGGATGAACCATCACGATTTCGTGGGGCACTCGCTGGTGGCCTATGACGATCTGGTGCGTGTGCCCCTGCTGATTCGCTATCCCCGAGAGTATCCCAAAGGAGCCCGTATCTCCTATCCCGTCTCGACGCGGCGCGTCTTCCATTCGGCGTTGGCAGCGGCGGGCGTGCGGGATGCCCCGGTGGACGTGGCGGGGCTGAGCCTGACGGCAGCGTGCAACGGCAACGACCTCGAAGGAGGCCGCGTCTTCACCGACGCCTACACTCCTCACACGTTGCTGACGTTGATGGAGAGAGAGGATCCGGAAGCCATCGAGACCTATCGCTGCCGGATGATGCGCCGGGCCGCCTACCACGACCGCTACAAGCTCATCACCGTAGGCGATCAGCCTGACGAGCTCTTCGACGTGGTGAGCGATCCCGGCGAGCTGGAGAACCTGCTGGAGCGCCGGCCCGAGGTCGTCTCTGACCTGCACGCCAGTCTGGAGGACTTCGTCGCCGAAGCGGAGGCGCGGCGCCCTGTCGCTGCCGGCAGAGGCACCCTCAAGCTGGAGACGGACGACCTCGCCGAACGGTTGCGAGGTCTGGGGTATCTGGAATAGCAGGCACTTCCGACGTGAGGGCCCGACGGCCCTCACGTTTTGTTATCCCACCGCGACATCCCTACCTGGAGGGTTCATGATCGATTTGACCATCACCGAACAGATCACTTTTCTCTATACCCGCGATCTGAAGCAGACGGCCCGCTTCTACGAGGAGCTTATGGGGCTACCGTTGGCCCTGGATCAGGGCGGCTGCCGCATCTACCGGGTGGCGGGAAGCGCGTACCTGGGCTTCTGCGAGCGCGAGACGGCGCCGGAGCAACCCGAGGGCGTCATCGTCACCTTCGTCACGCCGGAGGTCGATGGCTGGTACGAGATGTTGAGCGCACTGGGTGTCACCTTCGAGAAGGCACCCGCCTTTAATCCCGCCTACAACATCTACCACTGCTTCCTGCGCGATCCCAACGGCTACCTCATCGAGATCCAACACTTCGCGGAGCCGGATTGGAATATCAGCCGGGGATGAGGGAGGAGTGAGTCTCCCCCCTCCTGCGCTCACGTTCGGACGAAGAGCAGACGCAGCCAGCGGTGGTTGAGGCTGCCGACGTCGGGCAGGTAATGGGCTACGTGACGGAAGCCCGTGCCCTCCATGAAGCGGCATAGCGCTTCCTGATCGTAGGCGCGGATGGTCAGCAGCTCCAGTCTTTCGCCGGGATAGAGCGGCACCGACTCCTCGAAGCAGGGGATGTGCAGCTCCTCCCGGGCGCGGAAGTAGAAGGTGCAGCGCAGCGTCTCCAGCTCGGGATCACTGCCGATCTCGCTCACCACCTCACCGTGCTCCTTCGGGATGCAGAAACGCTCCAACACCCCGGCGAAGAATTGACGGTAGTTCTCCGCCAGCTGCGCGTAACGCGCCTCCAGCTCAGCCAGCGCGGCGGGCGCCTCCGGCTTGGGCACCACGTCCAGGTAGAAATAGTCGCCTGGCCGCAGGAGGGCGTGCAGGTCGCCGGCGATCTGATGCTGGTCGAAATTACCGAAGGTGCCGCCGAGACTGGCGTAAAGGCGGACGTCGTAGTCCGCTAACAGCCGGTCGCGGGCGGTGTGAAAGTCGGAGTGGGTGAAATCGGCCAAGAGCAAGGTGACGGTATAGGGCTCGTCGGTGAGGTTGGTGCGGGCCAGCTCCAGCATGGCGCGTGAAGCATCGACGCCGAAGTAATCCCAGGGCGCGCCCGAGGCGTTCATCCGGCGGAGCAGGGGGCGTTCGGCCCGAGCGTTGCCACAGCCCAGACTGACGAAGGCCACTCGCGCTTGTGCCGACCAGGGCACTTCCTCGCTGAAGAACGCTACCTCATCCTCCCATCGGATGTGGACGAAGTCCGCGTTGCGGTAGAGGTAAAAGGCTGCCGCTCCCTCCTGCACATAGAAGAGGTTCTGGCGGATGAGCTTGCGCCGCTGGAAATCGGTCCGGTAGCTGGCTTCCAGGGAGCGTTCTGGCGTGACGGTGATCCAGGTGGTCATAGTAAGGCTTCTCTCCTGACGAAATTCGATAGTGAGAATAGTATAACACACTAACCCTCACCGCTGATCGTAATCGTATCCTCCGATGTGCGCTCCTCAATCCCGCAGCAGAGCGGTTGGGCTACCTGCCCGGGCTATCACATTTGGAACACTTCCCCATCACGGCATTTGTGGTACTGCTAAGGTAGTTCCAAGATTTAAAATGCACCACAGTGCGAGCAAATCCCTGGGAAAGCGTCATAGCTTGGAGAACTTATTTTCTTGGAACGGCCTAAAGCGGCGTTTTTTTGCGACCAGGGATCAAATACGATAACCCTAGGCCACTGGCTCGACCTACTCCCCTAATATGAATCTACTGGTATAATCGAAGATAAAGGGATACTGAATTGTATACAATTCGTTTAGCTCAAGGTTGGTGAGATGGAGATAGCGTTAATTCTGGTGTTGATTCTATTGAACGGCATCTTCGCCCTGGCGGAGATCGCGGTGATCGCCGCGCGTCCGGCCCGGCTGCAGGAGCGCATCCAGCAGGGAGACGCGGGAGCGAAGAGAGCATTGGCGTTGCGGAAGTCGCCCAACCGGTTCCTCTCGACGATTCAGATAGGCATCACGCTGGTGGGGACGTTGGCCGGTGCGTTCGGTGGTGCTTCCGTGGCCTCCAGAATCGCTGTGTCACTGCGCGATATCGCCTGGCTCGCTCCTTACGCGGAAGCGGTGAGCGTCGCCCTGGTGGTGCTGGCAATCACCTACCTGACGCTGGTGCTAGGAGAGTTAGTGCCCAAGCGCCTCGCGCTGGCAAACCCTGAGCGATTGGCAGCGCGTCTGGCTCCGTTCCTGGATTTTCTTTCGCGGATTACGGCCCCCCTCGTCACGCTGCTCACCTACTCCACGACAGCGGTACTCACCGTATTAGGGGTCAAATCCCAGGAAGAGCCGCCCGTCACCGACGAGGAGATCTCCCTCCTGTTAGCCGAAGGGGCTCAGGCCGGGGTCTTCGAAGAGGTCGAGGGCGAGATGATCGAGGCCATCTTCCGCATGAGCGATCAGCGCTCGCGCACGGTGATGACCCCCCGCCACGACATCGTCTGGCTTGACGTGGAAGATCCCCTCGCAGAGAATCTGAAGCGCATCCGGAACAGCGGCTACTCCCGCTTTCCCGTCTGTCGGGAGGAGTTGGACGACGTCCTCGGCCTGGTCTATGCCAAGGATCTGCTGCGGCGGGAGTTGGCAAAGGAGCCCTGGTCCTTCCGGGAGGATCTGCGTGAACCTCTCTACGTCCCCGAATCTCTGCCGGCCCTGGAACTGCTGGAGCGCTTCCGCGACTCCAAGGTCCACGTGGCGCTCGTCATCGACGAGTACGGTGGTGTTGAGGGGTTGATCACCCTGCACGACGTACTGGAGAGCATCATCGGTGACCTGCCCTCGGAGGGCAACGTCGTCGGGCCGCAAATCGTGACCCGCGAAAATGGCTCCCTGCTCGTCGATGGCGACTACCCGGTGGACGAGCTGAGCGCCCAGCTCAGAATTAGCGAACTACCGGAGCGCGAACTGGTGGGCTACGAGACGGTCGCCGGGTTCCTGCTCGCTGTGCTCGATCGCATCCCCGAGCGGGGGGAGGCGGTGAACTGGGATGGCTGGCGCTTCGAGGTCGTCGATATGGACGGCCTGCGCATCGACCAGGTACTCGTCGAAGAAGCGCCCCAAGAGGATGCCCCGGCCCAGATAGCGGTTGAGGGCTAGGCGCTACGCCCCCCTCACAGCTCGTGCGCTTCCGCCAGTCTGCCCGCCTGCCGGGGCCAGGTAGAGACAAAGCGCAGCTGGAGCCCCGTCTCCCCCAGCAGCTGCCGCAGTTCGCCCTCTCCCAGGCAGGCCAGCTGCTCGTAGGTGACCACACCCGCCGCGTGCAAGAGTGGCTCCGTCTTCGGCCCAATCCCCCGGATGGCCTGGAAGTCGTCGGGCGCCAGGAGGGTGCGCTCCTCGACCTGCAGCGCCGGCCGTGACATCGCGCCCCGGGCGGCGAAGGCGGTGACGGAGACAGAAGCAGGGGCGCGCCAGCGGTAGTCCTCCTCCAGTGCCTGCCGGAAATCGGCGATGACCCCCGGCTTGTCGCGGATGAGCCACCGATCCCCCAACCAGCGGTAGAGCAGGAGCGCCCGAATCTGCTGCCGGTGCGGCCCGGCGTTCCACCGCTCGATCTCCGCGTAAGCCTCGCGCACCCAGCCTGTGTTGGCGTCCACCCAGCCCTGGTGATCGGCGTTGTCACAGGCAGGGGCGTTGGGCGGGCGGCAGATGTGGTTGCTCTCGGTGATGTAGACGGGTGCCTGCTGCCACTGCGCCGGGATGCGCTCCATGAAGAGACGGTAAGTCTGAAAGTCGAAGTAGTGATCGCCGAGGAAGGGATCGCGAAAGGTCTCCCGGTGGGTGATGGCGCGCACCGAAGGGCCGTGGGTGTAGGCGTGGAGGGCGAAGCCGTCGAGGGCCTCGATGCCCTCTAACATCTCCGCGAAGTAGTCCAGCGGACGCCAGCGCGCGTTGCCCAGCAGTGGAAGCGGCGAGGAGTTGTAGGGATCGACGGCCCCCGGACAGACGATGGCCCGGGGCAGGACGGCCTTGACCCGGGCGTAGGCTTGATTGAAGGCCTGAGCATAGAGGGCGGGCGTGATGTGCTCGCGGGGGGCGGCGAGACCGCCAGGATGCTCGCTGGGGTTGTTCTGCTCGTTGGCGATGATGACGGTCCAGCGGGTGGAAAGAGGGCGATCGTCCCGCAGGTAGAGTTCGACCCAGCGGGCGCAGGTGGCGGCGAAGTCGGCGTAGTGGTCCGCTTCGGGCAGGGTGCCGGCGGGCTCGTAGCCGTGGTTGAGCCGGACGATGACGCCGAAGCCCGCCTCTCCCCATGCCCAGAGGCGTTGCCGCAGCCCCGCGTCGAAGTGGAGACCGGCGGGATCGCGCCCGATGGCCTGAGTGAAGAGGATCCAGCCCGGCTTGCCGGCATCCTCGAAGAGGGCGCGCGGGGCAGGCCCCGGGTCATCCTCCAGCTGTGCCAGGTGCATCCCGAAGATGTGGGGTGAGACGCCGAGAGAAAGCTGCTCTGCCGTGACGGGGCGGCGGGTGTCCGGCGCAGTGACAGCTTCCAGGTACCAGGCGGCGACGTAGCCTTCGTAGCGCGCCGGCGTGCGCACTTGAAGCCACTTACCCTGCGTGCCCAGCTTGCGCTGGACGGCGGCGGAATCCTCCCGGGCTTCCAGCAGGGTGCCGTGGGGCACCCACCAGACCTGTTCGTGTCCGGTACCGGGGCCGCTGCGCACCCGCAGCCCGTAGCCGGGGCTCTTCACCCGGACGTAGTCGTAGCGCTCCACCTGTGGCGCAAGGGCGAGATACCAGGCCGCCGAGTAGCCGACGCCCCCCTCCGGCGTGCGCACGTGGAGCCACGCGCCGGTGACGCCCACCCGGCGCTCCACCTCGGCGAGGGGGTCGAGGGCCTCCAGCTGGGTGCCGTGGGGCGCCTCGGCGCGGATGGGGTGCTGGGTCCCCGGCCCGCCACGCACCTTGAGGGGGAGTTGCGGGCTGTCGACGACGAGCCGCGTGGTAGGCTCGGGCGGCGGCGCCGGTTCCCCCGGCAGGCTCAGATACCAGGCGGCGACGTAACCCCAGCTGTCATCGGGGAGCAGGACGCGCAGCCACTGCCCCGGCTGTCCCACCTTCTGCCGCGTCACCACCTCCGCTTCGAGGGAGCCGAGCCGCGTGGCGTGATCCACGCGTCCCACCTGCGCCGCGCCCGTGTGGGGCGCCTGCCGGACGTTGAGGAAGCCCAGCTCCGGACTGTGGACCTGCACCTCCAACGTCGGTGCGGGGGGATCCTCCGGCTCGACGGGGGGGGCGAAAGGCCCCAGGTAGGGCGTTGGGTCGATGATGTCGTGGGGATAGGTCGTCCGGCCTGCCGCCGTCGCCCCCGCCTCCTTGAGGGTCAGGTGCAGATGGGCCCCGGAGGAGTTGCCGGTGTTCCCCGCCAGCCCGATACGCTCCCCTGCCGCTACCTGCTGCCCCTCGACGACCAGCACCTCCGAGAGGTGAGCGTAGATAGTCGCGAAGCCGCCGGCGTGCTGGAGGCGAATCTGGTTGCCGTAGGGATGGCGGGCGGGATCGCGGTTGCCGTCCAGACGGACCTCCGTCACGCTCCCGGCGGCAGCGGCGTAGATCCCGCTCCCCTCCGGAGCGCGGAAATCGAGTCCCTCGTGGCCCGGCAGGCCGAACTTCCTGTAGAACTGGGGATTGGCCCCAAATCTCTGCGTCACTCCATCGTACTCGGTGGGCCAGCGCAATCGAAAGCTCATCTCTCCCTCCCATGGGCGTGTTGGGGAACGTGAACGCCAGTATAGCACCGCCCGCCGGACTCACAACCAAACAAAAGCGGGCCGCACCGGGCGGCCCGCTTCATCGGCGAAGGCTCAAGAATCGGCTTCCTCCTCCTGCCCCAGGCCGATGAGACCCCGCCAACGCGCCCAGCCCCGCTGGAGATCCGGCTTGCGCAGCTGCCACGTCCCCACGATGCCGTAGGGCAGGAAGATGACGAGGGCGATGAAGATGACGCCGAAGACGAGAGGCCAACGCGCGCCGAACCACTGGTAGAAGAAGTGGCCGAAGAACTCCATCAGCACTGCGCCCAACATGGGACCGACGAGGGTGCCGATGCCGCCCAAGATCGTCATGATCAGGGCGTTGAGGGTGAGCGCGGCGTCCGTCATACTGGGGGTGGCGCTCATGGTCCAGAGGGCGTAGAGTCCCCCCGCGCTGGCAGCGATGATGGCCGAGGTGAGGAAAGCCAGGGTGCGGTAGACGGCGGGATTGTAGCCGATCATCTGCACACGGCTCTCGTTCTCCCGCAGGGCGATGAAGACGCGGCCTGGCGGCGAATTGACCACCCGCCGCGTCACGAGATACATGATCACAGCGAAGGCCAGCGCGACGAAGTAGAAGCGGAGGCGGAACTGGGTGGGGTTGAGGAAGGCAGGCACGGGCACGCCGTGTAGCCCCTCATCGGCGCCCGTGTAACGCACGAAGTCGGTGGCCTTGGAGAGGATGTGGATGGCGCCGGCCATGGCCAGCGTGATCATGGCGAAATAGGCCCCCTTCACGCGCGAGGCGACGGCGCTGAAGAGCAACCCCAGCACCAGCGCCACGACGAGGGCCAGGAGGAAGCCCGCAAGCACCACCAGGATGTCGGTCACGTTGAGGGCGCCGATCATGATGCGGTAGGTGCGGGTGAAATTAGGAGCGACGTGGGTCAGGAAGAGGGCCATGGCGTAGGCGCCCCCGCCGAAGAAGGCCGCGTGCCCGAAGGAGAGCACGCCCGTATAGCCCAGGAGGAGATCGTAGCTCATGGCGTAGATGGCCATGATGAAAATCACGATCAACTGCCCCTGCCAGAACTTCGCCGTGCCCTGGCCCACCGGCACGCCGCTGATTAGGCTGAAGATGAAGGGGAAGAGAATGAGCCCCAGCACCACGAGGAGGGTGCCCCCATGCTGCCAGAGCCAGCCGCTCAGGCGCTTTCCCGTCGATTCGTTTTCGCGCTGATTTGCTTCTTCGTTGATGCGCTGCATCGCTTTCTCACTCATGCGCTACTCCTTCTTGCCGAAGATGCCTGCCGGGCGCGCCAGCAGCACGATGGCCATGATGATCACCGTCGAAGCCTCAGAGATGGCGGGGGTGAGGTTGAAGCGGAGGGCGAGATAGTCGCCGAAGGCGCGGGCCAGGCCCAACAGCAGCGCGCCCACAGCGGCCCCCGTGGTGCTCCCCATCCCGCCGATGACCACGGTGATGAAGCCCTGCATGAGGAAGCGGTCGCCCATCACCGGCTCCACGGGCATGAAGGGCGCCGCTCCGATTCCACCCAGCGCCGCCAGCCCGGCCCCCAAGGCGAAGACGAAGGTGAAGACCCGGCGCACGTTGATCCCCAGCGCCTCCACCATCTCGCTATCCTGAACGCCGGCACGGATGATCATGCCCAGCCGCGTATACTTCAGCACCAGGGTCAGCGCCACGAACATAAGGATGCCCAGCACGATGATGAAGAGGCGGTAGCTGGGAAAGGTGACGCCGAAGACGTCCAGCGTGGTGTTGCCCCCCCGCAGCCACGCCAGGAGATTCTCGGCCTTGCCGGGCTGCGCGAACTGGGGCGGGCGGCTCATAGCGTAGGGGAGGGGATCCCAGAGCACCTGGATGAGCTCCGCGACGACGAAGGCCAGCCCCATGGTGATGATGATCTGGTAGAGGGGGCGGCTGTAGAGCGGGCTGATGAGCGTCGCCTCGATGACGGCCCCCAGTCCCGCCCCGATGAGGGTGCCGACGATGAGAGCGAGGAAGAAGCGCAGGTTGCCGTGCATCTGCAGGACGAAGATGGGGCCCGCCTCGCGCAACAGCGTCGCCGCCACGGTAACGATGAGCAGGAGGCCCACCGTCAGCGCGCTGCGCTTCGCCTGATCCCGGTGGACCACGCGCGTCTGGTCGCCGGGACGGGCCTGGGCCAGCGCGATGAGGAGTCCCGCGATCACCAGCAGCACGGGGCGGAACCAGAAGGATGCCAGCGGCTCCTGCGGCGTCGCCTCCGCCAGCGGATCGGCGGCGACCATCGAGGCGACCATCGCCGTCGAGGCCAGATCACGGAAGTCCACGCCCCAGAGCGCCAGCAGCGCCACCGCCAGGGCCAGCACGATGAGTAGGGCGCGCAGCTGGGGCTGATACTTCGCCGGGATCTTCCAGTCGATCACCAGGGGATGGAGCAGGGCGCTGGCGGAGAGGCCCGCCAGCAGGGCGAAGACGAGGGGCGCCAGTCCGAAGAGGAAGGTGGGATTGGTGTAGAACTGCCACCCCATGTAGGCCCCCACCATGAAGAGGGAGCCCTGGGAGAAGTTCAGCACATCCATCAGACCAAAGATGAGCGTCAGCCCGGCAGCGACCATAAAGTAGAGGGCGCTCAACGTCAGCCCCGAGAGGGTGGTGCGGACGAAGGGCTGCTGCCCCATGAAGATCCACCCCGCCACGCTAAGCACGAGCAATACGATGAAGGTGGTCAGCAGGGCGTGGTTGCCGCGTGATAAGCCTTTGAGTCTCATAAAGTCCTCCGCAATGATTGGGACGCCTCATCAAGGTGTCCGGAATGCACCTGTGCACTTCTGAAGGATAGCATAATCCCCCGCCCTAGAGTACGGCGGCGACCGAAGCGCCGAGATAGCGGCGCACCAGCGCTTCGTCCTGCACCAGGGCTTCCATCGTGCCCTGATGGACCGTCTGTCCGTCATCGATGATGTAGTAGCGCTCTCCCAGCTGGCTCGCCATGATAAAGTTTTGTTCCACCAGCAGGATGGTCGTCGTCCGGCTCAGCTCGCGGATGGCCTCCATCATCTGCTCGATGAGGATGGGGGCGAGCCCCTCGCTGGGCTCGTCGATGAGCAGGAGTTGGTTATCGGCGACCAAAGCACGGGCCACGGCCAGCATCTGCTGCTGCCCGCCCGAGAGGTGGTTGCCGGGGAGGGAGTAGAGCCGCTCAAGATCGGGGAAGAGGCCGAAGATGAAGCCGGCGCGCCGGTCGAGATCCCCTTTCTTGCGCTCCGCAATCTTGAGATTCTCCGCCACACTCAAGTTGCGGAAGATGGCCCGGTGCTCCGGCACGTAGCCGATGCCCATGCTGGCGATATCGAAGGCGCGTTTGCCCTGGAGCTCCTGCCCGTTGAAGCGCACGGTGCCCGTACGCGGCGGCGTCAGGCCCAAAATGGATTTCAACGTGGTGGTCTTGCCCGCCCCGTTGCGTCCCAGCAGGACGGTGATGCTGTTGCGCGGTACCTCCAGCGAGACCCCTTCCAGAATGTGGAACTGGCCGATGAAGGTGTGGATGCCCTCCACTTCGAGCATGAGTCCGGACGTCGTGGTTGGCTGTTCTCCATTCTTCGTCTTCACGCCGCACCTCCCAGATCCCCATACAAAGCGCCCAGATATGCCCGCTGGACCGTCTCGTCCGCCGCAATCTCGCGGGGCGTGCCCTCGGCGAGGATGCACCCCTGGTGCATCACCGTGATGAAGTCGGAGATGCTCATGACCAGATCCATGCGGTGCTCCACGAGAATGATGGTCTTGTCGCCCAGGGCCATAATCCCCCGAATGATCTCCAGCAGCGCCGGCACCTGCTCCGACGACATGCCGGCGGTGGGCTCATCGAGCAACAGGAGCTCTGGATCGCTCGCCAGCATGATGCCCAGTTCCAGCTTGCGCTTCTCCCCGTGAGCCAGATTCCGGGCCAGCATCAGCTCCTTGCCCTGCAGATCCACCTGGCGGATCACCTCCCGCGCCCGCTCCTCGTACTGCCCAAAGCGCTTGAAGTGGCGGAGGACTTTGAAGGTTTCGTGGCCCATGGCCTGTGCAGAGAGCCGGATGTTCTCCAGCACGGTGAGGTTGGGGAAGATGTTGGTGATCTGGAAGGAACGCCCGATTCCCAGGTGGGCGATGCGATAGGGGGGCAGGTGGGTGATGTCCTGCCCTTTGAAGATGACCTGACCCGCGGTGGGGGGCATCGTACCGCTCAGCAGGTTGAAGAGCGTCGTCTTGCCCGCCCCGTTCGGCCCGATGATGGAGTGCAACCGGTAAGGTTGCACCTCCATCGTGACGTCTGCCACCGCCACCAGCCCCCCGAACTCCTTGCGCAGGCTTTGGGCTTCTAAAATCACTTCGTGAGATTGATCTTTCATAGTAGGGCTCCATCCAGTTGTATGTTATTCCGTATTGCGTATGCCGTATGGTTGAAATCAGAATACGAAACACGCAATACGCAATAGGCCAGGGAGACGGACACCGGGATGCCCGTCTCCCCACTATCCTAATTCAGGTTACGGTCGGGGCAAATCACCGCAGCGATCCTCGTACTCCCCGGTGAGGGTGCAGGGTACACCCAGTTCGTCGTACTCGGAGACGTAGACGGTCTCGAAGAACTCGTACTCGGGGATGCCGTCATTGTCCTGGTCGGGGTCAAGGTTGACGAGTCTGAGGATGTTCATCGGCTGCTCGCAGACGTGATCCTCGGGGCGGATGTGGTAGGTGCCCTTGGGCCCCTCGAACATGAGGCCCTCCAGCGCAGGGATCATGGCCTCGGGGCTGGTATCGCCCCCGGTGATGGCGAGGGCTTCGGCGAGGGCGAGGGCGGAGGCCATGCCGCCGGCGGTGAAGAGGTCGGGCGGTTCGCCGTAGAGCTCGAAGTGACGCTCGGTGAGCCAGTCGTTGATGGGATTGTCGGGGACGGTGTAATGGTAGACGTTGAGCCCGATCTGCCCCAGGGCCGCGCCGTAGACGGCAGCAAAAGAGGCGTTGTCACCATAGCCGGTGGCGACGGTCATGTCCTCCAGAGCGCCCAGATCCTCGAGCTGCTGGAAGAGGGTGACGTAGCCGGTGCCCGCCCAGGTGAGGAAGAGATTCTCCGCGCCGGAGTCCATGGCCCGCTGGATGTAAGGGGTGAAGTCGGTGGTATCGAAGGGGGCGTAGATGTCGGCGATGACCTCCCCGCCGTACTGCTCGACGGCGTAAGCGAGAGCCTGACCGCTCCCCTGGCCGAAGGCGTTGTCGATGCCGATGTGGGCGAAGGTAGGCCCGACATTCTCGACCAGGTAGGAGGCGATAACGAGCACGTCGTCGTAGTTGGTGCGGCTGGTGCGGAAGACGTTGGGGTTGAAGTTCGGGCCGGTCGGGAAGGCAGAGGCCGCGGGGTCAATCATCAGGATGATATTATTCTCGACGGCAACGGTGGTCAGGGCGACAGCGACAGCGGAGCTCACCGGTCCTTGCAGCAGTTCGACGCCCTCGGCCTCGATCAGCTCGCGGGCCAGCTGCACACCTCGCTCCGGATTGCCCTCGGTATCCCGCAGGAGCACCTCGACGGGGCGCCCGGCAATGATGTAGCGGCCCTCCTCATCGGTCTCGCCGCCGGAGGCGTACTCCAGACCCAGCTCGAAGCCCCGGGTCTGCTGCTGCCCGTAGAGGGACATGACACCCGAGAGCATGGAGAGTTGGCCGATTCTGAGAACTTCGGCGGCCTCCGGCTCCTCGTCGGGCTCGGGTTCAGGCTCAGGTTCCTCGATCGGCTCCGGCGTCGCCTCCTCCGTGGGAGCCTCCGTGGGAGCCTGGGTTGGGGGCTCGGGGGTCACCTCCTGCACGCAGCCGCCGAGCAGGACGCTCAACACGACCAACACACTCAACAAACTGAACAGCTTCTTCATGATATTCCTCCTTCAGACTAAAATAGGGTAAACGGTAAGCAATGAACAGTGAGCCGTGAACAGTGAGCCGTGCTCTCCACAAACTACGCTCCACGAACTACGCTACAACCTCGAACGCCAAAAACGTCCGCTTTGCCTCGCCCTCTCCGCGCTCAACAAAAGCAGCTCTGAGTGGGGTGCCGATGGTGATGGTCTCGGGATGGGCCACGTCCACGCCCAGGATCTGCGCGCTGATCCGCGGGCCTTCATCCAACTCCACTACGCCGGAGCAGTAGGGCTGCTTGCGCCCGTAACCGGCTTCCAGCATGGCGGTTGGCGCGATGTAGACGACGGTGAAGGCCGCCAGTTGCCCCCGACCGGAGAGCTCCACCCACTCGCTTTCACCCTCACAGTGGTTGCAGAAGGGCCGGGGCGGGACGTGGATCTCATCGCAGGCGGCGCAGCGGCTGCCCATGAGCCGATGCTCGCTGAGGAAATGTGAAAAGGCCATACCGGTAAAGGTTTGCTCGCTCATGGTTACCTCCGCTCGAAAATGTGGATGATGGCCGTCTGGCCTGTGCCGCCGACGTTGTGGGTAAGACCCAGCCGGGGATCGCTCGCCACCTGCCGTGCGCCCGCTTCGCCCCGAAGCTGCTTCCAGATCTCGATGACCTGGCCCACGCCCGAGGCGCCCACGGGATGCCCCTTCGACTTGAGACCGCCGGAGGTGTTGATGGGCCGGGATCCGCCCAGGGCCGTCTCGCCAGCCTCCGCTGCCCGCCAGCCCTCGCCGGGGGCGAAGAAGCCCAGATCCTCCGAGGCCATGATCTCGGCGATGGTGAAGCAGTCGTGCACCTCAACGACGTCGATCTCCTGTGGGCCCACCCCTGCCATGCGGTAGGCTTCCGAGGCGGCGGCGCGCGCCGAGGGCAGACCGGTGAGGGTCGGGCGGTCGTGGGTGGCGCCGTCGCTGGCCTGCCCTGAACCGATGACGTAGAGGGGGGCGTCGGTAAAGCGGGAGGCCAGCTCCTCGCTCACCAGCAGGAGCGCCGCCGCCCCATCGGAGATGGGGGAGCAGTCGTAGAGGCGGAGGGGCCAGGCGATGGCGGGGTTAGCGCGGTCGTCCTTGAGGAAGTCCAGCTCCGTCTCCCAGGTGGGTTCGGGGTAGCCCCTCTGCACCGCGCGAGCCTTCTTGGCCGCCATCACGTCGGCGATGCGCTGCCCGAACTGGGCCTTATCGTTGAGGGCGCCATGCTCGTGGTTCTTGAGGCCCACCTTGAGCAGCGTCTCCAGGGCCGCGCCGTAGGCGTGGACGTAGGCCGTCGCCATGGCGGCGTAGAGCCCGGGGAAGGTGAAGCCCGCCGGAATCTCGTAGGTCACGTCGGCGGCGGTCGCTAATGTATCGGTGACGCAAGCCGTGGGGAGATCCGTCATCTTTTCGATGCCGCCCACCAAGACCACGTCGTAGAGGCCCGAGGCGATAGCAATGAGCCCCTGGCGCAGCGCCGCACTGCCGCTGGCGCAGGCATCCTCGATGCGGGTGGCGGGGCGGGGTGTGAGCCCGGTCCAATCGGCCATGATGGGGGCGGTGTGACCCTGCCCCTCGAAGAGGTCGCTGCTATAGTTGCCGATGTAGAGCGCATCGATCTCCTGGGGATCGACGCCCTTATCGACCGAGGCGAGCAGCTCCCGATAGGCCTGCACGAAGAGATCGCGCGTCGCCAGCCCGGGGAAGGCACCGAATTTGCTCATCCCCGCGCCCACAATGGCGACGCCGCGGCCAAGTTTACGTTTCGTCATAGTTCCTCCAGTTCCAGTTACGAGTTGAAAGTTGCAAGTTAAGCCATCCAGCAACCAGCTTCTAGCTTCCAGTATCCAGCCAACCCAGCAGCGCCGTGTTCCACGCCTGGGGGCGCTCGATGCAGACGGCGTGACCTGCGTTGCCTACCACGAGGAGCTCCGCCCCCGGGATGGTCTCCGCCAGCAGGCGCCCGTAGGGCTCCAGCGGCTTGAGCGTATCCTCTTCACCCACCACGACCAGCGTCGGCGCGCCGATGCGGGCCAGTTCCGCCGTCCAATCGATCTCCAGGAAGGCGCGGCAGAGATTCAGCACCGCGTCGAAATCGAGCTGCTCGTAACGGGGGACGGAGAGGGCCGCCCATTGCGGGTGGGCCGCCAGCCAACCCTCGCTGAAGTTGTCGGTAACGGAGGCCCGGTAGAGGAGTTCGCCATCACGCCGCTCCGCCGCCGCCATCCACGCCTCGATCCGGGCGCGCAGCAGCGGGCGCACTTCGCTCACCGTCGAAGAGAGGAAGAGAGAGCGAACCCGCTCCGGGTAGTGGAGGCCCATCAGCTGGGCGATCTCACCGCCGTAGGAGATGCCGGCGATGTGCGCCGCCTCGATCTCCAACGCGTCCAGCAGCGCAACGAGATCGTCCGCGTGCTGCTGCATGGAGTATGGGTCCGTGGGATGATCCGATCGTCCCTGTCCCCGGCAGTCGTGGAGCAGCACGCGATAGTGCCGCGCGAGCACCGGCGTCTGGTAGGCCCAACCCGCCGTATTCATCAGCACCCCGTTGACCAGTGCGACGACGGGGGCGTCCGCTGGTCCGTGGAGCTCATAGTATAGATTTACGCCGTTGATACTGATGCAAGCCATTTATC
>NPIE01005652.1_pt1 | contig 41599 bp, 34 predicted proteins | sample 8637661 | NCBI WGS metagenome assembly NPIE01 (sample SAMN07420842, study PRJNA396082) | bioreactor metagenome | isolation source: sample BA12 brine-fed electro-methanogenic bioreactor BA | place: Japan: Kochi | collected 2016-12-09 | reverse complement strand
GCAGCCGGAGCCGGCTTTCCCAATGTCGTGGTTGACCAGGACGGTGTCCGCCGCCGAATAGAACTGCTTTCGGCCTACAAGGACGGCCTCTACGGACAGCTGGTTTTTGCGCCCCTCCTCGATCGAATGGGAAATCCGGAGCTGCAGATTACTGAAGGCAGCATCGTTCTGAAAGATGCCCTTGTATCCGGCGGATCAAGCGAAAACATACGCATCCCCCTGGACGGCGAAGGTAGGATGATCATCAACTGGCCGCCGAAAAGCTTCGAAGAGAGTTTCAGGCATCTCTCCTACAACAACCTGGTGCTTCACGGCCTTTATGAGGAACAGCTCGTTGCAAACCTGGAGATTATGGAAGAGGCCGGCTACCTTGACTTCTACCGGGGGGAAGCACCCCTCATGGATCTCTACCGCTACGGTGCTCAGCTGAAGGAGTCCCTTGCCGAAGGGGGAGAGCTTGAAGAATACCGGGAAATACGGACCCTCTTTTTTCAGGGCTGCGGGGAACTGGTCGAAGGCCCCACGGAAGCGGACATCCTCGCGGAAATTGACAGGGTACTTTCGGAACCTGAACTGAGTGCCGCTCAGCGAACGGAATACGAAGCGGTACGCCGGGAGGTGACGGAATCGTTTACAAATATTGCTGCGGATATTGTACAGCTCCAGGAGCTGCGCGGCACCCTTACCGCCGAGCTGAAAGACTCCTTCATCATTATCGGACACACCGGCATATCCACAACAGATATCGGTGTTAACCCCTTCGAAAAAGAGTACATGAATGTCGGCACCCACGCCGCGGTGGCCAACACCATCATGCAGCGGGATTTCCTGAAGGAACTGCCGAACACCTACGCAATTCTTGCCGCGGTGCTTATAACATTCCTGCTCGCTCTGGTTATACGCGGTCTTGCGCCTCTTCCCTCAATGCTTGTCGGAACCGGTTTTGTTCTGGGCACCTTCGGCGCGGGGCTGGCGCTTTTTCTGACAACGGGCTGGTACCTGCCTATGCTGATCCCCATCCTGATGGTGGGCCTGACCTTCCTGTCGGTTTCGGTCATCAAATTTCTGAAGACCGAGGGAGAAAAGAGCTTTCTGCGCAACGCCTTTGGTCACTACCTTTCAAACGATGTAATAAATCAGCTTATTGCGGACCCCGAAAGGCTCAATCTGGGAGGGGAGAAGAAACGGCTTACCGCCATGTTTACGGATATAAAGGGATTCTCGACCATAAGCGAACAGATGGATCCGACGGATCTGGTAAAGCTGCTGAACCACTACCTTACGGGAATGAGCGACATTATTCTCGACCGCCACGGAACAATCGACAAATACGAGGGAGATGCCATCATTGCCTTCTTCGGGGCGCCGGTTGATTTTGACGAGCACGCTTTCCGGGCATGCCAGTCGGCAATCCAGATGAAACGGATGGAACAGGAGCTGAACAAGCGCTTCCTTTCGGAGGGCATGGCGCCCTCCTCCCTGCTTACCAGGATTGGAATCAACACCGGCGATATGGTTGTGGGGAACATGGGGACCCTGCAGAAGATGGACTACACCATTATGGGGAACGCCGTAAACCTGGCGGCGCGCCTGGAAGGAGTAAACAAGCGCTACGGCACCTGGATTCTCATAAGTGAAATAACCCAGGAGGAGATCGGTACCGATTTTGTCACCCGCCGTCTTGACCGTATCCGGGTGGTAGGCATCAACAAACCCGTCCGGCTCTTCGAACTGATAGAGGAGCCTTCACACATTGATGACCGCACGGGAGAAGGCCTGCTCCTGTTCAACGAAGGACTGGATCTGTTCGAAGAATGGGACTGGTCCGGAGCCAGGAAGAAGTTCAAATCGGTTCTGCAGTACATACCGGAAGACGGCCCTTCGTCGTTTTTCATCGAGCGGGCCGAAAAATTTCAGAAATCACCTCCACCCGCTGACTGGGACGGGGTTTTCAATCTGACCCTGAAATAGCTAAGATGGGCGGAATGGATGATGAACGGACGCTCCTGATAGAAGCTTCCCGGCGGCTGAGCCGCCGGATGGAAGAGCACGATTTCAAGGTCGACGGAATACGCTCGGTATACAACCCGCTCTCCTATGCCGCCGCCTCGTTCGAGGCTTACCTCCGGCGGTACGGCATGGGGAAAAAAAAGACCCTCTTTCTCGGCATGAATCCGGGTCCGTGGGGGATGGCCCAGACGGGTGTTCCCTTCGGGGAGGTTGCGGCGGTGCGGGAGTGGCTCGGGATTTGCGAAGAGGTGGGGCACCCGCCGGATGAACACCCGAAGCGCCCTGTTCGCGGTTTTTGCTGCACCCGCAGCGAGGTGAGCGGAAGAAGACTGTGGGGGCTTATGGCGGAGCGGTTCTCAGGGGCACAGGAGTTTTTCGCCGACCACTTTGTGGTTAATTACTGTCCCCTTATCTTTCTTGAAGATAGCGGCAAAAACAGAACTCCCGACAAGCTTCCCAAAGCCGAAAGGGAGGCTCTTCAGGAAGCCTGCGACGAACACCTGCGGGAGGTAATCGCAATTACCGGTGCCTCCAGCCTTATCGGTATAGGAAAATACGCTGAAAAGGCGTTTTTGCGGATTACCGGAGATAACGCTTCCGGCGAAAACCGNNGAAACCGCTTTCTCATCGCCTCCATTCTCCACCCGAGCCCCGCCAGCCCGGCTGCAAACCGCGGCTGGGCGGAGCAGGCTGCCGCGCAGCTGGAATCGCTGGGACTCTGGTAGAGGTATCATTTTTTCTGCCCCGGGAAAGCAGTGATTCTTTAATCCAAACCTTGGCGGAGCCGGGGACTGTGAATAGTTGAAAAAAAACTGTATACTCATGTTCAATGAAATTTGAAGAATTTAACTTACATGAAGATGTCATGAAAGGCATCAGAGACGCGGGCTTTGAATCGTGCATGCCCGTTCAGGAAGAAACCCTCAAGCATACGCTTCAGGGCAGAGATGTTACGGTCCAGTCACAGACCGGTTCGGGAAAAACCGCCGCATTTCTTGTGACTATCTTTCAGCGGTGGTGTACGACAAAGCCGGAGGAGAGGCGCAGTACCATCATCATTGCACCGACCCGGGAACTTGCTGTTCAGATAGAGGAAGAAGCCAAACTGATAGGGGCGCATGTCGGCATGAAGGTCGGCTGTTTCTACGGTGGTGTCGGCTACAAGCAGCAGGAGGATGACCTCAAAGGCGGAGTAGATCTTTATATAGGAACTCCCGGCCGTCTTATCGATTTCGGCCAGAGCAGAAAGATCGATTTCACCAGCATCGGTACGGTCGTCATCGACGAAGCGGACCGTCTTTTCGACATGGGTTTTTATCCCGATATTCGCCGCATGCTGAAGATGATGGGCCCCCGGGACGGCCGGATGACCATGCTCTACAGCGCAACCCTGGGCACCAAGGTGCTTAATGTTGCCTGGGAACACATGAACATGCCCGTCGAGGTATCGATCGAACCGGAACATATCACCGTAAACGAAATTACCCAGGAACTGTACCATGTGGCGGGAAACCAGAAGTTTTCCCTCCTTCTCGGCCTGATGAAGAAATACGATCCTCCCAACGCTATTATCTTTACCAACATGAAGATTACCGCCGTCGAGGTTGCAAAACGGCTGAGCAAAAACGGATACGCGGCACGTTTTCTTATGGGTGATCTTCCCCAGAAAAAGCGTCTTTCCATAATAAACCGGGTCAAACATGGTGAGATCAGGTTCCTGGTCGCAACCGATGTGGCCGCGCGCGGCCTCCATGTGGACGACCTGACCATGGTAATAAATTACGATATTCCCGAGGATCCGGAAAGCTACGTGCACCGGATAGGCCGTACGGCGCGGGCGGGAAAGAGCGGCCGGGCAGTCACCCTGGCATGCGAGAAGTTCGTGTACGGACTGGAACCGATAGAGAAGCTGCTGGATAAAAAAATCCCCGTCGAATGGGTGGACGAGTCGCTTTTTCTGGAAGACCAGAGTGCCGGCATCGACTTCCGGGCGGAGTACCGCAAGGCATCCTCCGACGGGCGGGGCAAATCCTCCAGGGGAGGCGGTCAGCGCGGCGGACAACGCTCCGGCGGGGGCCAGCGTTCAGGCGGCGGCCAGCGTTCAGGCGGCGGCCAGCGCCCGGCAGGCGGCCAGCGTTCCGGCGGCGGCCAGCGAAGCAGAAGCGGAAGCGCACCTTCCGCCCGGCCGGCTCCAGCCCCCCGTCCCTCTTCGGCTCCGCGTTCCAAACCCGCACCCCGGCCCGGGGCGCCCAAAAAGCCTGCAAAGCAGGTACCGCTTAAGAGCACGGCCCCTGCAGGCGGAAAAACACCGGACAGGACAACACCTATAGACAAGCGGCTTGAAATGTACCGGCAAAAATACGGAGAAGATTTCCAGGTGGCATCTGCAGATTCCAGGCCGAAAAAGGGAAACCTGGTTTCCCGGATAAGAAAAAAACTTTTCAGGAAATAACTCGGAGGTCTGCTGTGCGATACAAGGTGATACTGAATCCTGTTGCGGGCAAGGGAAAGGCGCTTTCACTTGAACCGAAGGTGGAGGCGCTCTTTCATGAGCTTGATCTCGATTTTTCTGTCACTCTGACCACAGGTGTAATGGATGCGGCGGATCTTGCGGAGCAGGCCGCTGAAGAGGGCTTTGACTGCGTTGTCGCCGCCGGGGGAGACGGAACCTGCAACGAGGTAATAAACGGTCTTATGCGGATTGTGGAGGCCGGAGAAAAGGCTCCCCATCTTGCCGTCCTGCCCGTAGGCAGGGGAAATGATTTTTCCTACGGCGTAAACCTTCCATCGGAACTCGACAAAGTCTGCGCCCTTATAGCGGAAGCACGCCCCAGACCCCTGGATGTCGGCAGAATAGTCGGCGGATTCTATCCCGACGGCCGCTACTTCGGAAACGGCATCGGTATAGGATTCGATACGATGGTGGGTCTGGCGGCCGCCAGGCTCAAGCACGTCCGGGGCTTCGCGGCTTATGTTATCGGTGCCCTTGAAACATTTCTGGTGTTTCCGGCTCCTCCGGAGGTCCTGATTCGGTACGGGGAAAAGGAACTTACCGCCGAGGCCAACCAGATAAGCATCCTCAACGGAAAACGAATGGGCGGAACCTTTTTCATGGCACCGGACGGAAAGAGTGATGATGGCCTCCTCGACCTCTGCATGACCAGTCAGGCCCTCAACAGGCGGGAGATGGCATCACTCATCATCCGTTACACAAAAGGAACACAAGCGGACCATCCCAAGATCCTCATAGACAAGGCGGAGTACTTTTCCATCTCCGCCCCTCAGGGAGGCCTGGTCTGCCACGCCGACGGCGAGACAATCTGTACCGACGGCACATCGCTCGAAGTTTCCCTCCATCCGGGAGCGCTCTCGATCCTCGCCCCGCCTTCAGAGGGAGCACTGTTTTGAAGCTTGCGACCCTGATAGTTGATCCTGTCATTTCTCTTGCTTTGAAGGTCGTCTGTAAGCTCGACGCAAAAGAGCTGAAAAATGTTCCTCCAGCCGGACCCCTCATTATCATTATGAACCACATCAACTTCCTTGAAGTACCGTTTATGTACCTTCAGATGAAACCGCGCCCCGCCCTTGCGCTTGCCAAAAAGGAGACCTGGACCACACCCGGATACGGTTTTCTGGTACGCATATGGGGAGGCATCCCCGTGGACCGCACGGGAGCCGATCTTTCGGCTCTGAAACGGGCCGAGGAGCACCTTGCACAGGGCGGCATCATAATGCTGGCTCCCGAAGGTACCCGCAGTGGAAACGGCGTTCTTAAAGAGGCACATGCCGGAGTGGTTACCCTGGCCTCCCGTTCCGGAGCACCGGTCATGCCCGTGGCCCACTACGGCGGCGAGCGATTCTGGCCCAACTTCAAAAAGCTGCGCCGTACAAAGGTTACCTTCAGAACAGGTCCCATATACAAGGTTGATTTCGGGGAAGAAACATTAACGGGTAAAAAAAGACGGGAGGCTCTGAGCGAACTGATGGCAGCTCTCGCATCCCTTATGCCTGCCGAATATCATGGCGCCTACCGGGAAAAAGCGGAGCAGTGCCGGGCGGAAGGCTACCGCTGGCTGAAAACCGGGGAATAGCCGGCAGCGCCTCAGTTTTCTGGTGAATTATTTTTTTCTCGGTTATAATAATCCCCATGAATGGAAAAAAGCAGTACCTTCTGGCCTTCGACGCCGGCGGAACCACCATACGGGCAATTGTCTACGATACTTCCGGAAACGAGCTTTCCAGGGACAGCAGAACCACAAGCGAAATTAACCCCGAACAGGGGGCGGTCGAACACGATCCGGAGGAGCTCTTCCAGGCCCTGGTGGCCGCGGGAAAGGGAGCGATCAAGGCGGCTTCCATAGCTCCGGAAGATGTGGCGGGAGCGGGGATTACGGTGCAGAGGGCAACCTTCTGTCTCTGGGACAGGCAGAGCGGTGCACTGCACTGCAACCTTATAAGCTGGTCCGATGTACGTGGCGCCGACCGGGCGAGAAGAATGAACCGCGCCGTTTCCTGGAGAATCCTGCGGACCGCAGCGGCGATCGGGGGATTCATTACCCGCAGCGCGATGCTGACGGCAACGGGAATGCTCAATTTTGTTACCGACCACGTCCTTGTCCGGCTTACCTGGTTGTTTGAACTCCGGCCGGAACTGCGGGAGGCTGCCGCGAGGGGAGAAATACTCTTCGGTACCCTGGATACCTGGCTTCTCTACCGGCTTACGGGCGGCGCGGTGCATGCGACGGATACCAGCAACGCCGCCGCAACCAGTCTTTACAATCCCTTCGACCTGAAATGGAACCCGATCTTCTGCACCCTGTTCTCTATCCCCATGAAGATGCTTCCTGAAGTAAAAAACAGCGCCGACTCCTTCGGTTTTACCGAACCCGCCCTGTTCGGCGCTTCCATTCCCATCACAGCCATGGTCGGGGACCAGATGGCATCCCTCTTCGGACACGGCTGTTTCGCTCCCGGGGAAGTCAAGATCAGCCAGGGAAGCGGCAGCTTTGTCGATATGAATGTGGGAACCCGCGGCAAGGTCTCCCGGCGCGGCCTCTTCCCGCTCATCGCCTGGACGGTAAAGGGGAGAACGGTCTACATGCTTGAGGGCTCCGTGGCTACGGCGGGCAGACTTATTGACTGGCTTGGAAGCGGCATAGGCCTCTCCGACACTCCGGCGGTGCTTAATGAATTTGCCGCCCAGTGCGACGATACCGAAGGGGTCATCTTCGTTCCCACGGCGGCGGGTATCCGTTTTCCGTACTTTAATCCGAAGGCCAGGGGCACCATAATCGGGCTGAGCCTTTCCACCCATCGGCGTCATGTCGCGAGGGCTGTCCTGGAAGGGATTGCCCACCGGGTTGTAGATGTCCTGGAGGGGATTGAACAAGATACCCGTACCGTTATAAAACGCATAAAGGTTGACGGAGGGGTCAGCAGGAGCGATGTGCTGCTCCAGGCGATTGCGGACTTTTCCGGCCATGAGGTGGAGCGGGCCGACGACGCAGACATGACCGCCCGCGGTACGGCGGCCCTTGCGGGGATGGGCGCCGGCATCTGGAGCAGCCTTGATGAGCTTCAGCTTATGGCCCGGCCGTACCAGCGGTTCTATCCCGGGATCGACCGGAAACGCCGCTCGAAAAAGAGAGACCGCTGGCGCGGAGCAATGAAAGCCCTCGGACAGCTGTACCCATGACAGGAGAAACAGAATGATCAGAACCATTCTTTACGTAAGCCTTTTTCTCATTACCCTTATATTCTGGACCGCCCTGGTAATTCTTCCCGCCCTTATCTTCAGGTTCATCGGTTTAAAAAAGATCTCCCGCTCAATGATTGCCGGAGCCGGATCGCTCTTTCACCGCCTTGTGGTCCTTGGTACGGGAGCCCGTGTCACCATACGCAATACTGAGAATTTTCCGTCGAAAAGCGAACGGTCACGGCTCTGCCTGGTGGGCAACCATCAGAGTTATTTTGATATTCCCCTTATTATCGGCTATCTCCCCGGTACCGCCGGTTTCGTCGCCAAAAAGGAACTCTTTCGGGTACCGCTGCTCAACCTCTGGATGTACAGCATGGGCTGCATCAAGCTGGACCGCTCCAGTCCCCGTTCGGCTATCCGTGCCATAGAAAAGGGGATAGAGTCGATTCAGGCCGGCTGGCCCATCATGATTTTTCCCGAAGGAACAAGAAGCAGGGGACCTGTCGTAAGACCCTTCAAACCCGGGAGCCTCAAGCTTGCCACCAGATCCGGGGCCCTGATTGTTCCCGTTTCCATCGAAGGTACCGCGGATCTTTTCGAAACAAAGGGCAAGGTTTCTCCCGCGAAGGTGACCGTGACGGTGCACCCGCCCGTGGATACCGCAGATCTCTCCGAAGAGGAAAGAAAGGAGCTTGCCGCCCGGCTTCAGAAGATAATAACGGAGGGCGGCGAATCGCTTGCCTGAAAAGGGCGGTAGTGCTACCTTTACACCATGAAAACGAACAGGATATTCACAGGCGCCGGCAGACCTTTCTCCCTTCTTCTCCTTCTTCTGGTGATGTTACTTCTCCCCCTTCAGGGGCTTGCGGCGGAAAGCGCCGAAACAGAAGGACTATCGGTATTCTCCGCGCATCTGGGTGTCGATTTTTTTGCCTGGGAAACCCCCTTCCTGCTTACGGGGGGCGATTTCAGGTTTCCCGTCAGGTCCGGACTCTACGGTTCTCTCGGAGCCGATTTCGGTATACACACCGAAAAATCCGGTACGGAAACAATGGCGACTTTTCTTATTCCCCTGCGTGCGGGGCTGCTTTTTCCCTTTCCGGGAGAGAGACTTTCCTTTACCTTCGCAACCGGCTTAAGCCCCGTATTTTTTCTCGATGATGAGAGCTCCAGCTTCTACCTGGGGCCTTACGCGGGCGCACGCTTCACCCTTGCGGTGCATCCTGTCCTCAGCATTTTTGCGGAAATGCAGCAGACCCTACTCTTCGGCGGCGAGGAATGGATCAACAGCGGTACCCGTCTGACCGGGGGTATCAGTTTCTGACCCTGTTCCGGAGACATAAAAAAGCAGTTGACGTTCCGGCTGATCTATCACTACCTTTTCAGTATGAAAAAGATACTATTTCTCCTAACAGTACTTTTTGCCTTTGCCGGGTTTCATGCCGCCGCAGATGAGGTTTTCGAAAGCGAGCTGCATTCGTTCCGCCTGACGGAGCTTGTTTCCGGTCTGGACAAGCCCTGGGGCGTTGCGGTTCTCGGGGATGACACCTTTCTCATAAGCCTGAAAAGCGGAGCCTTTCTCTATATCCATCCCGACGGGAAACAGACTCTCAGTCCGGCCCGGGAAGTTGTGGAAACCGGGCAGGGAGGCCTTCTGGACCTGGTACCGGCACCCGATTACCGGGAGAGCGGCAGAATATTTTTTACCTTTGCCACGGGCAGCCGGGGCAAAGCGGGTACGGCTCTGGGTACCGCCCGGGTGGACAACAACGGCAGGGTAAGCGGAATGCGGACGCTCTGGGAGATGGATGACAAATGGAAGACCGGTACCGGGCACCATTTCGGAAGCAGACTGGTCTTTGATAATGAAGGCTTTCTCTACATGACCATCGGAGACCGCGGACGCGGAGAACGTGCCCAGGATAAAGAGGACCCCGCCGGTTCGGTTCTGCGTTTCGATCCGTCTGAAAGCGGAAATCTGCAGCCGCAGGTATACACGTACGGGCACCGCAACAGTCAGGGAATTGCCCTTCACCCCGATACCGGGAAGGTATGGCTCCACGAGCATGGTCCGAAGGGGGGGGATGAGATAAATATTCTCCGGGAAGGGGGGAATTACGGCTGGCCGGTTCTGACCTACGGGCTGAACTACAACGGGACCGTCATAGCCGAAAGGGCGACTGCTCCGGGTTATGAGGATCCGCTTCTTCACTGGACTCCGAGCATCGCCCCCTCGGGAATGGCGTTTTACCGGGGTGATGCTTTTCCGGACTGGAATAACAGCCTCTTCTCCGGCGCCCTTGCGGGCCGGCAGCTCCGGCGGGTTGAGCTGCGCGGTGAAAGATTCGTTGACCAGGAGATTCTGCTCAAAGACAGCATCGGCAGAATACGCGATGTACGGCATGGCCCCGACGGTCTGATATACCTGCTTCAGGACGGGAACGGAGCTTCCCTGTTCAGGCTTGAACCTGTCAGTTGAGCCAGAATTCGTTTCAGGTAAATAAAAAGGGCTGACCTGCGAAAGGTCAGCCCTTGATTTCAAACGCTTAAGAAACTACTGAACGACAGGGTAGCCCTGGTTGGCCCATCCGCCGGGAGCGTTGGCAGGTGTTCCCATACCGCTCTTCAGGCTGACTGCGTCGTAGCCGAGTACGCGGAGAGCCGCTACGGTCTGTCCGGCGGTCTGTCCGGTGTAGCAGTAGACAATCAGCTTCTTGTCCGCGGGCAGACTGGCAAAGCCTTCCTGCATGCCTTTTCCCCAGGGAACGTTTACAGCTGTTTCGATATGGCCACCGGCATAATCTTCAGCCTTCCGGATGGAGACAAACTGCACCTGGTCGTCGCCGGAATCGAGGATTTTTTTTGCATTCTCTTCGCTTACAATGTTGCTTGCAAACATGGTTCCGGCAACATCAGCGAGACCGGCAAAATAGTCTTCAACCATGGCCTTGACTGCAGGTTCATAGCTTGCACCGCTTTTGCCTGCAAAGCTGTTTTCAGTGGTTTCAAGTACCTCTTCGACACCTTCCACCTTTGAAATTCCAAGATTAAAACCGAATTTGACCGATTTCATGTTTACACCGGCAAAGTTGAAGACGGCATTGGCCTGATTCGCGGTCTGTCCGGTATAGCAGTAGACCATTACTTCCTTGTCTTTGGGAAGATTTTCGAGGACCTTTCCAAGTCCGGCTCCCCAGGGTGCGTTAATGGCGCCTTTCACGTGGCTTTCCGCATATACGTCGGGCTGACGGATATCGAGAATAACCATATCATCGCCTGCTTTTACTCTTTCGATAAAATCAGCCTGACCGATCATGTAGCTGTCACCGGGCAGTTCGGCAAAATGATCATACACAAGCTGATCAATATCGACACTTACCTCAGCCGCGGGTGCTGCGGCGGCGGGTGCCTCCTCTTTTTTCTGACAGCCGGTAAAAACGGCCAGGGCCAGAAACAGCACCAGCAATACCAAAGAAATTCTCTTAATCTGCTTCATTCTCTCTCTCCTGTAAAAAATATGGGGATATTATGATCCATCCTGACTATTCAGGACTGGAAGCTCTGATTTTTCCGGCATCTGAACCGGCAGTGAGGGTTTGCTTGACCACTCAACCCAGGCTCCGTCGTAGAGTTTGAGCTTACGATAGCCGGCGTTGTAGAGCGCCACATAGGTCTGTGCACCGCGGATTGAGGTTTTGCAGAACATGATGACGGTCTTTGAGGGGTCTACCTCTTTTTCCAGATAGGCGATTCGTATCTGCTGTACGGGGCGGTAGGTCCCATCGGAAAAGTTGTTATCTTCAAAGTTGAAAAGAATTGAACCCGGAATGGTTCCGGCATCATATTCTTCGGGAGTCCTGGTATCGATAATAACCGTTCCGGAGTCCGGATTGTTTACCTGAGCCTTAACTTCCGCCAGGCTCGCCATCATCGACTCATCAAGATCTGTTACCTGATAGGTGGAGGCGGCGGGATTTGTTCTGCCCGAGGCCAATACGGCGCCGGCTTCTTTCAGGGCCGCGTAACCGCCGCTTATTACCTTTACTTTTTCCGGATCGTGTCCGTATGCAACCATGGTCCACCAGAGGCGTGCCGCATCCATGTTCTTTGAATCATCATAGACAAGTACGGTGGAATCATTCGAAATTCCCCGGCTTGAGAGGACTTTTGCTATCTGCTCTTTTTCTCCAACCAGGTTGGGATAGGGAGCATTGACCACAATGTCAGCCCTGCTTACATTCACCGCACCTTCGACATGCTCCTTGTTGTAGTTGATGCCCGTCTGAGCATCCACAAGCACTGCCGAGCCGTCAGAAAGCATTGCAAGAGCCTTTTCAGCATCTATTATCTGAGCTCCTCTGTCGGCAAAATCGGGCCCGCACGATACAAACAATGCAGCAAAAAGAAGCAGCACCAGGGGTAATATTCTGTTTCTGAGAGATCTCATGCATCCTCCTTGATCTCGGGCAGGTTCTCTATCAAGAACCTGCTATATTTTTTAAACTATATGATATAGTACAAGTATGCTGAATTTACCTCGAAAAATACTAGCTTGCAAGTCTTTTATATACATAATTCTCTATTTTTTTGTGAATATTTTCATTTTAACGCACTATCCTGACATTCATAGTGACGAAGCATGGCTTAGCGGCCTCAGCAGAGCCTGGATGCATACGGGAAGGCCCACGGTGACCGAACCTTTCTTCGATTTGCTGCCGAGAGCACCTCATGCGGTAAAGCTTCTGTTTCATTCCCTCCAGGCCCTCTTTTTCACCGTAACCGGCTACGGAATCTTCCAGACAAGGCTCCTATCTCTCCTGTCGGCCTGCGCGGCGCTCTTTTTTTTCCGCAAACTCCTTTGCCGGATCCTGCCGGTTTCGGGGTCTGAGGGAGCCGGGGGAACGGCCTTTGCCGTCATGGTGCTGCTCTCAATCGATCCCCAGTTCCTGGCGGCGGCCCATACGGGAAGGCAGGAAATACAGCTCATGCTGCTGCTGATTCTTGCACTTATCATGCTCTTTCCTGCCCGGCGGATCCAGGGTTCCCGCCCGGGTCTGCTTGCGGGCTGCATGGTGCTTATCGCAGGGGGATTTCATCCGGCGGCTTTTCTGATCGCCGCGGCCGCCGCAGGGGCTCTTCCCGCCTCCGCAGTTCTGAATGGCGGGGCTCTGCGCAGGGGAATCGGTTCCGCCGCCGGATTTCTGGCCCTCTGTGCCGCGGGGGGATTCATTTATGCGGGAATCAGTCTTCTCATGAATCCGAATTTTCTGCACGATTACCTTCAGTTCGGAGAGAGCGTAGAGGTGGCCGTTCCCTTTTACCTGAAGGTGATCCGATTCCCCCACTACTATCAGAAGCTGTGGTTCCGCCATTCGGGTACCTATTTTATTCCCGAAATGCGTCCCCTCTTTATCATCCACATGCTTTCAATAGCCGGGACTCTCGCCCTCTCGGCGCTCTCCCTTTTCAAGGCAGGGGAACAACGGGAACGGCTCCACCTGCTGCTGCTTCCCGTTCTCATGCTGATCACCTTCAACGCGGCTCTGCTTATTCTTGGGAAATACGCGCCCCCCCTCTTGAGCCTTCAGCTTCCCATCCTCTATCTGGCTCCGGCCCTGATCATGACCGCCGGAGTGTTCAAAGGATGGGTAAAAAGAGCAGTGCCTGCAATTGTCTTCCTGACGGCTGCGGTTACGTGTCTCTATAACACAGCTCCCTTCCTTCAACAGGGAAGGGAAAGCTACGGGGAGTATACGGAATCGATCCGCGATCTTCTGGAAAAGGAGCAGCCGCGTCTTCTCCTGGCAAACCTGAATACCGAATACGCCCTTCCCTGCGGAGCATTCCTCGATTTCCGGAATCTTGCATTCCTGGAAGAGGAGGGCCTGGATTTTGAAGAATATATGGTTTCCCGGGGGATCAGCCATATCCTCTATCCCCAGGAGCTGGATTTCATCTACGAACGCAGACCTGTCTGGAATATCCTCTATGGAAATGTCGCATCATACTACGAAGATATGAATCGTTTCATTGAGCAGCGGTGTACAGAGGCGGGATCCTTCGTATCTCCCGTATACGGGATGAGGATAATACCCTACAGCGGGATCGGGAAGTGGAAGATTACCCTTTACCGGGTCGAAGACACTCTTTCGCCTCCCTGACAAGAGAAGCGGAAGCTGAGGATTCCAGCTCCCTGGGAGTATCACCGGAGATCTGCAGCTGCCGTATCTGCTCCCGCAGCCCGGTGACTTCTCCGCAGGGGTCCATAAAGAGAAGGGTTTTTCCGATTCTGACCGCTTCCCGGATATCGTGGGTAACAAAGAGAACGGTCAGGCCATTCTCCTTCCAGGTCTCTACAAGCAGCTCCTGGAGAGACTCCCTGCTGAAGGCATCGAGACTGGCAAAGGGCTCGTCGAAAAAAATCATCTCCGCGCCGGCAGCAAGGGCCCTGGCAAGTACGGCGCGCTGTTTCATCCCCCCCGAAAGCTGATAAGGGAATGCTTCGGTGAGCTCCCCCAGTCCCACCTGATTAAGCGCCTGGAAGGCACGCTCCTCGGCCTCCTTCAGGGAAAGACGCCCCGGACCGACGGTAAGCGGGAGGGCTGTATTGCCGAGGAGCCTTTTCCAGGGGAAAAGCTGATCCTGCTCCTGGTAGATAAGCATCGCCGGGCGTGAGGGAGCCGTGACACGCCTTCCGCGAAACAGAACCTCCCCTTCCCGGGGCGCCAGAAAACCCGCAGCGAGCCGGAGAAGGGTGCTTTTCCCGCAGCCGCTGCTTCCGAGAAGACAGTTGAAAGAGGAGCGCTCAATATCGAAATTAAGCCGGTGCAGAATTTCGCGGGAATATCCGAAACTCACATTACGGAAACTCAGGAGAACCTCACTCACGGGCTCGTCCTCCCCCATCGCCGGTCGGTAAAGCGCTCAAGAGATCCGAAAAGCAGGGCGTCAAAGAGAACCCCCGCAGCCATTACCAGCACCAGGCCCGCATAAAGCCCTGCCGTGTCCATATAGACCCGCCGCTCAAAAATATACCAGCCGATACCTCCGAAAAAGCCTGCGGCGCCAAAAACCATTTCCGCAGCGATAAGGGCTCTCCAGGAACGGGCCCAGCCGGTCCTGATGCCCGTCAGAAAGGATGGAAAGACTGCCGGGATCACCACGTGCAGTATCTTTTCCCCCCGGCTCATTTCCCAGTTCCGTGACATCTCGCGGTAGCGCAGGGGAATCTCATCGATACCGGACTGAAGATTGAGGTATATGGGCCAGAGTGCGCTGTGAACCATTACAAGAAGCACCGCAGGGGTGCCGGTACCGGCCCAGAGGACCACCAGGGGAAGAAGAGCTATCCCCGGAAGGGGATGCAGCACCGTGGTAACAAGACGTACCGTTCTCCGGGCATCCCGTCCGAGAGAGACGAGTGCTGCAAGAGCGGCGGAAAAGAGCGCCCCGAGAAAGGTTCCGGCGGCTACAAGGAACAAAGAGAACAGCAGCTGGGAAAAGAGGCTTCCATGAAAAAGATCGCGAAAAAGGGCTCCGGCGATGGTTTCCAGAGGCGGCATAAGAATGGGGGAAACGGCGGTAAACCTGGAAACAAGCTGCCAGAGAAGGAGAAAAAGGGGAAGAGGAAGAAACCTCAAGGTTTCTCCTCCCAGAAAAGCTCTTCGCCAGAAACAAAGTCTTCGGGAAGGTAGCCGGCCCGCTTCATGAAGGCGGTAAACGTGTCGACGCCGAGCACCTTCTCCTCGTAGATCATTCCCGGAGCTGTCAGCATCTCTTCCACCTGTCCGGCTTCCATCCCGTACACGGGAGCAAGGAGACGGGCACTCTCATCGGGATTGTTCCGTACATAGTCAATTCCCTTTGCCAATCCCGCCATAAATGCACGGTAGACCTTCGGGCGCTCCAGAAAAAGCTCTTCGGTGGTGACGGAAACAATAAAGGTATAGTCTCCCCCGAAACACTCTTCGCCGCTTATCAGCTCCCGCATGTCCGGTTCCTCAAGCTCAAGGAAGAGATAGGGGGGCGAGGTAAAATGAGCGGAGATTTCGCGTCTGGCGAGCAGGGCCTGCATGCCGTCGGGATGATTCATGGTAACAAGCTGCCGGTCGAAGGTGTCGGCGGAACCGGTAATCTTTTCGGCCGCCATGGCGAGGAGAATGTGCTGAATGCTTCCCGGCTGGGGAAGGGCAATCCGGTCGCTTCGTTCCAGATCCGCAAGAGATTCAAGCTCCTCCCTCCAGCTTACCAGACCAAGGGGAGAGCGGTTGAGTCCCGATGCGATGCGCCAGCTCATGCCCCCATTCCGGCTGATCAGAAAGGGCGGGATACCCATAAAGGCGGCATCCACCCGGCCTGCCGCCGCCGCTTCCCGTATGGAAGCGGTATTTCCAAGACGGAGCCAGTCAACCTCGACCGAAAGCCCCGCCTCCCAAATCGCCTCATCGATAAAGCCGAGTTCCCTTGCGATGGTGAGCGGCGCATAGGCCAGGCCGTACTGCTCGGCGATGCGCAGTGGCTCTTCCCTGCTGCTGCAGGAGAAGAAGAGCAGCAGAATAGCAGACAAAAGGGCTGTTTTTACCAGTTTGATTTTCATGTTCTCTCCTCAGGAGAAATAAGAGCGCTCTCGCGGAGATCCATAATCAGATTTTCTCCCCTTTCCGAGATAAGTTCAAGCGTATCGTACAGCTGGTGCACCCCTGAATTCACCTCCTCACGCCCGGATCCCGCTATTACTGCCCAGGCAGCTCTGCCGGTCGAATTCTCCATCTTGCCTATCCGGTCCCCCGCATTGAGCAGATAGTCCGCCGCGATTACGCCGGGGATCGCCAGAAGCTCTTCGCTCCTGCCGCGTCCGGCAATCTTCCCTTCCCGGGCAAAGGCGAGAATGACCGAGGCGAAGCCTTCCGGCGGCCAGGCGGCGGCAGCTGCTTCCAGAGAGGCGATGCTCCCCGTGGAGAGCGTTCCCTCCAGGGCGAGCTCTATCTGAAGGTCCAGGAGTTTCACCCCCGTAAGGCGGGGTATAAGCACCTCCTCATAGGCGCCCCCTATTCTGCATGCCACCTCATTTATAACAAGACCCTCTTCACCTGCAAGCAGCTGCACATACACCGCCCCCTCCCGTATCCCGAATCCGCTGACAAAATCGCGGCATATTCCGAGCACCGCCTCTCCGCGGGACCCGAAATAGCGGGAAGGGTAACGGTGGGCCGGACAGATGCCGATGTGCACCCCCGACTGCATGGTCGCCCGGTCGGTCAGGAGAAGCGGATAGAGAATCCCCCGGTGGACCCAGCCGCTGAAGGTTATCTCCCCGGAGGGATAATAGGGCTCCGTCATGGCCCGATCCTCGCGGCTGCAGGCAAGAGTCCGCGGAAGATCCGAGAAAAGCTCTTCGCGGTTTTTTACAAGAAAAATTCCCCTCTGCCCCTGACTGTCGACGGGCTTGAGGACTGCAGGGAAAAAAGCATCGGGTGGGACGGTATCCATACCTTCATGGCCTTCGCGGTCCGCTTCGCCGATAAGCTGCCAGGGGAGGACGGGAATCCCGAGAGCCGCAAGACCTTCCTTCATGACACGCTTGTTTGTTACCGCCAGGGCCGTATCCGGCGACAGAGCGCCTGGAAGGGAAAAGGCCTCGGCAATACGGGCAACGCTCAGTACCGGCTGGTCGGTCCCGGCGGTGGCAGCCCCGTCTATCGCTGTTCCCCGCCCGGCGGCCGCCCTGACAGCCATTACAGAACCCACCGGATCAAAGGTATCGGCCTTCAGAAAAAAATCGGCCAGTGCAATCGCCGGTGCAGCCGGATCCCGGTCGCTCACCGCCACCCGGAGCCCCTTCTCGCGGCATCGCCGCACCAGCCCGAGTTGCCCCTTTCCCCCGCCGACCACCAGGAGGGTCCGGCTCTTGTACCTGACACCGCCGAAAAGCCTTCGGAACGGAGCCGGTACAGGAGGCAGGCAGAGGGCCAGCATGCAGAAGGAAGATACGAGCGACCTGAAACGGTGTCTGCTCGGGCCTTCCTGAGCGCTGCGGTTCAGGAATACCGCAGCGGTTTTCCGTGCACCCCGGACCAGATGCACCGAAAGGTAACAGAACTGCGAAGGATCATTCAGCAGCTCCTCAGCGCAGCTCCGGGAAAAAAGCCGGAAACTTGACGGAACCACTTCCGGACCGCAGTCCGCCGCCAGGCGGAACAGACAGGTCCGCAAGATACCGCCCCCCCGCCGCACACCGCCCTGCCCCGCGGGTACCGATACTCCGAAGACAAGATCGTTTCCCGCCACCCGGCCAGCCAGAAGAAGACCGATATCGGCAGGCTGGTGCTGGAAGTCATCATCCATGGTGAGGATGACCTCGCCATGGGAAGCCATAAGGCCGCAGAGCGTCGCCTGCTGTTGTCCCGCCCGCTCCCGCAGCGCTATAAGCCGCCTTACCGTCCCTGCGGCAAGCATCGGCCCGAGCAGTTCCGCGCTCCGGTCTTCCGATGCATCGAGAACCACTATTATTTCCCGATCCAACCATCCTGCATCCGAAAGATACCGGTCCACAGCTTCGCAGAGAGCCGGAAGGGTATCCGCGCCGTTGCGGCTGGGGATAATTACGGAGATCATCTGATCCACGGAATACCGCTCCAGAGGAGAAAGCCCCCCACAATAAGAAGACTTCCCACAGCGTGACGAATTCCCACCCTTTCCCGCAGGAAGAGCGCGCCTGCGCCGATAACAAGGGGATAAGTCAGACCGGTGGCGCCGTAGGCCCTTGAAAGAGGAAGAGAGGAGAGGGCTCTGGTATATATAAGCGGAACCAGAGCCACACAGGCGGCCCCGCAGACGAGCCGAAGATTCATAGCCCTTCCAAGAAAGGCAGCAAAACGCTTGAGCACCGGGGATCCGGATCGACCCGGCTCATCTTCCCCGGGCAGAGTCCTCTCCGCACCGGCCTTCACCAGCACCTGACCGGCCGCCGAAAGCAGGACAACAAGCAGCAGCATTCCGTTCATTTCGCTCTCTCCCCTTCGCCGCTCCCTATTACGGCGACCCCCGCACTTATCAGGACCATCCCCGCCAGGGTGCTCCACTCCAGGCTCTCCCCGAGAAGCAGAACCGCCGCGGGAGGAACCAGGCAGTAGCCGAGACTCATGACGGGATAGGCAAATGAGAGCCGGACATGGCGGATAATCAGAATCCAGGTGAATCCCCGGAGGATGAAAAAGAGGTAGGTGGCTGCGGTATACCAGTTGAAGGAGGAGGCACCGGCGGCTATTGCCCGTCCGGAAAGGGCCGCCGAGAGCTGCCCGGCGGTCAGGAGGAGAAGAGGGATAAGCAGGGAGAGGTGACTATTCCTCATCACCGCCGTCACGCCCTTCACGGTAGCGGTCGGGAATGTGAATTATCTCTCTCGGCTTGGAACCATTCTGGGGCCCCACTATTCCGCGGTCCTCCATCTCTTCCACAAGCCGGGCAGCCCGGTTGTAGCCTATCTTCAGACGACGCTGCAGATAACTCGCGCTCGCTTTACCGGCGCTGGTAACAACCTCCAGAGCCTTGCTCATAAGGGGATCGTCTATTCCGCCGGAATCGAAGAGCGTGTCCGAATCCTCATCATCTATAAAAATCTCATCATCGATGTATTCCGGCTCGCCGAGAGTTCTCACGTATTCGGCTATTCTCTCCACCTCTTCCTCGCTCAGGAAGGCGCCCTGAATACGGGTCGGAACGGGATCCCAGGCGCTGGTAAAAAGCATATCGCCCCGCCCGAGCAGTTTCTCGGCCCCCACTGCATCTATGATTATCCGGGAATCGAATTTTCCCGCCACCATAAAGGCTATGCGGCTTGGTATATTGGCCTTTATAAGACCCGTAATAACATCGATGGAGGGTCTCTGGGTTGCCAGCACGAGATGGATGCCGACGGCCCGGCTCATGGCGGCCAGACGGGCCAGGGTCGATTCAAGCTCCTTGCCGGTAGTAGCCATAAGGTCCGCAAATTCGTCGATAACCACCACCAGGTAGGGAATCGGCCTGGTGGCAAGCCGCCGCTTTTTCACCTTCCTGTTGTAGGAGCGTATGTCCCGGACCCCGAGGGCGTCGAGCAGCGCATAGCGCCGTTCCATCTCGTAGAGACAGTACTGAAGCGCCTGAAAGGCCTTCTTCGGTTCGGTTATCACCGGCGTCAGAAGATGGGGGATCCCGTTGTACAGCTTCAGTTCCACAATTTTCGGGTCGATGAGGATCAGATTCACCTCTTCGGGGCTGCGGCGGTAAAGGATGGAACAGATAATGGAGTTTACACAGACCGATTTTCCCGATCCCGTTGCTCCCGCAATAAGAAGATGCGGGGTCTGCACCAGGTCCACAATCTGGGTTTCGCCGGTTATGTCCTTTCCGAGAATGACCGGAATTTCCTTCCCCTCGGCCTCGAAGTTCTCATCCTCGATCATCTCCTTGAAACTGACGATGGCCCGCTTCCTGTTCGGCACCTCGATGCCGACGGCGTGCTTGCCCGGGATGGGGGCTACGATCCTGACCCTGCTTGCCGCAAGCCTCAGGGCAATGTTGTCCGCCAGGTTGACAATCTTTGAAAGCTTGACCCCCGGAGCGGGCAGGATTTCAAACATGGTGATGACCGGCCCTTTCCGGATACCCGTAACCTCTGCCTTGATTTTGAACTCGTTGAGGGTGTCCTTCAGTATTTCCGCCGCATGCCTGGTTACATCGTCGATAACCCAGTACTTGCTGTCGGGATACTCATCCAGAAGGTTATCCCGGGGAAGAGAATAACTCTCGATCTTGCGGGCAAGAGCCACCGCCACGGCAGGAACGGGGATTTCCTCCTGTTCTTCCTCTTCGTCCTCGAGTTCCTCCGCTTCGATCGACCCGGGCTCATCGGCCCAGCCGTCATCCGGCTCATCCTCAAGATCTTCATCTATCTCATCATCTGCATCATCAGGCTCATCTTCAAATTCATCTTCAATTTCATCTTCAAATTCTTCTTCAAAATCGTCCTCGGGTTCGTCCGGGATTTCAAACTCAATTTCTGCATCATCCTGAACGTCCGCGGCGGGCATCCCGGGGTCACACCGGTAACGTGAAAGCTCCAGTTCGACCGGCTCCTCATCTATTTCCCGAACATCCTTCCGCTTTTCAAACTCTTCCCACCAGGAATCATCTTCGGCCTCTTCAAGGGTGGTTCCGCGCCGGGGAGACGGCATGGGAAGCGCATGGACGGGTGTTCCCTCACTTTTTTCGGAGGCTCCGGCGGCGGGTTGTGCTTTCTTCGTTCCCGTGCCGAAAAAGATGAGTGTTATCAGGTATATGCCGACTGTCTCTATAAGCAGGACAAGAAAGAGGATAAAAGAGCTGCCGCCCTCTCCGAAACGTCCCAGAAAGATCCCGGCCGCTGCCGACCGTGGCGGGTCGCCTGCAAGCTGCAGCCAGAAACCGGCGGTAGCCATGGGAACAACCGATACGGTCGCAAGAAAGAGAGCCATCGGTTTAAGCTCCCGCAGCAGAAGAAGCACCGCACAGATAAGGAAGAAGAGGGGGATGTACCATGCGGCGGCACGGAAACCGCCGTAGAGAACGGATCCGATGAGGGCGAATGAGCCGTATCCGCCATTTACAGCCACAGCCATGGAGGCGGCGGAAAAAAGAGCGAGGATCAGCAGGATTGATGCACTTACAATTGCAGGTATCGAGGGTCGCAAGACTGACTTCCTTTTCAGATGAAATTCCACATATTCTTCATTATCGGCCTGTTTACCTGCTCCCTGAGCACCCTATAGGAGAATGATGCCCAGAATTCCCGCAGGAATAAGGTAGAAGGAAAAGTAGTATAAGCGCCCCCTTCGCACCAGTGCAAGCAGCAGGGAAAGGCTCACCATGCCGGTGACAAAGGCGGCAATAAATCCGGTAAGCACCATGGAAGGCGTGACGGAGGTAAAAAGCGCATCGAGATGGCGAAGCTCGAGAAGAAGGGCGCCGGCAATGGCGGGGAGGCTTATGAGGAAGGAAAACTCTCCCGCCCTCTCACGGTCCATTCCCGAAAGAAGCGCCGCGGAGATGGTTATGCCCGCCCTGCTTATCCCGGGCAGAACACCCAGGCCCTGGGCGATGCCGGTGATAAGGCCCTGCTTAAGCCCGATGCTCCGGTAGTCAACATTGCCCGACCAGGTTCTGGCAAGGATGAGGATAAGACCGGTCACTATCAGAAGAGAACTCACGATTCTGGGATACCGGCCCACCTCCAGCCCTTCCAGGCCAAGCCCTATCACTCCGGTAAAGAAGGTCGCAAGAAGAATTACCAGAATAAGACGGAGCTGGACCTTGTCATCTTCACTCTGTCTGCCGCGGACAAGGTGCACCAGGGCCAGCAGCAGTTTAACCACCCGCTTCCGGAAAAACAGAAGCACCACCACCAGGGTGGCAACATGCAGAATAACATCGAAAAGCAGGGGAACTTCGGTAAGCTCGAAAAAATGCTTCATCAGCGCAAGATGGCCGGAGCTGGAAACGGGAAGAAACTCGGTAGCTCCCTGAAGGACCCCGAGAATAAGTGCCTGAAAAAAATTCATACCGGAACTCCTGATTGCATTATCTGTTCGGGAAAAAGCGCTCCACAAGTGAAGAAGCACCCGGATTTGTATCGGTGCCGTAAAGATAACGGTAAATTGATGATGACACAAGAAGCTTCCGGCCGTAGTGCTGTGTTTCGGCAAAGGGAATCAACTCCGGAAAAAGATCGTCGGGAAGACGGGCGTATTCATCTCTCCATCTCCGCACCCTGGTAAGCCCTCCGTTGTAGGCGAAAAGGGCATCGGCGAGCGTATCGGTCCGGGAGACAAGATGGGCAAGATACCATCCGCCGATGGAAAGGTTCAGAGCGGGGTCATGAAGGTCCCTGAGGGAGGGCAGCCCGAGTCCCATACGGCCGGCGACGTCGGCGGCGGTTGCCGGCATAAGCTGGCTCAGTCCTACCGCACCGGCATGGCTGTAGATATCCGCGGTAAAATGGCTCTCCTCCCTTACCAGGGCATAGAACACATCGATATCGAGTTCTTCGCGGGAGACCACCCTGGAAAAGATCTCCGGATACGGCCTGGGATAGAGCAGTTCCAGCTCTCTCCGCCCCGCTACCCCTTCGCTTCCGAGAAACCGCTCCAGCCGCTGCAGGGCATGGAGATAGTGGCCGTTACGGGAGCGTTCTCCGGCCAAGGCAAGAACCAGGTTTCGGGAAGCTGAAAACCCGCAGGACTCAAGCCTCTCAAGCTCCTCTTCCGCCTCGGCGGAAAGGCCGGAGGCGACCAGTTCTTCCAGAAGAGCCTCTCTCGGCAGCCGTCTGTTCCGCGGCTTCCCGGCGGCGGGGTAAAAAAGCGTCCACTCCGGGAACGCGTCCGTGAAGGTATCTCCGGAACGGGAAAGCGAAAGAAGCCGGTAATAGCGGGAGGATGTCCCGTCGGGAGCCCGTTCAAGAATTCGGCGATAGAGCTCGGGAGCTCTGCCGTCATCGGGCAGGTAGCCCTCTTCCCGGGCTCTTGCCGCTACATAATAGTAGCGGAAGGCCGAATCGGGTCCGAAGGCCGGTCCATAGAGCCATGCAACCCGGTCCGCAAGGGACCACTTTCCGCCCGCAAGAAGGCTGTCCAGAAGGGTTCCGAAAACATCATCAAAATAATCCGGATTCTCCATATCATGAAGAAGGTCGGGAAGTTCTTCCACGGCAGCCGCAGGATCAAGGTGCACCAGAGTGTCGAAACGGTACCACACCAGGCGCTGAAGCATGGAAGGCTCTTCCGTCTCCATCCCTTCAGCCCAGGCCGATTTCAGGGCCACGTCATAGTAAGCGAATGCATTCTGATACAATCCGGCCCTCCGGGAGAGAAAACCCGCAGCTTCCAGCATAAGAATTCTTCTCTGTGCGGAGTACCTTCCGTCCCTGAGCTCTTTTTCCAGAAAAGCAATGAGTCTTCCGGCAGAGGAACCGAAGCCTGCCCTTCGTGCGGCTTCCAGAAAAAGAGGGGACCCCGGCAGAGCCGGATCCTGAAAAGAAAGAGCACCGAACAGGGCCGCTTCAATCTGATACCGGCTCCCTGTTTCAATTTCCCGTATAAGGCTGATGAGGGCTAAAGCCTCCTTTCCCAGGCGTTCCCGGAAAGTGCTGCTCATCTCCGTCAGATCCAGGAGGGCCAGGCGTGCACGGGTGCCGGAGGTACCGGTCAGCAGCTCTGTAAACTCCGATTCCGCTCCCCCGCCTGCGAGCAGTGCAGCGGTCTGCATCATCTTTATACGGTCCAGTGAATCGGGATCGCTCAGTTCATCCGGGGAAAAAGCGGCTCTCTCCAGAACCAGACCCCACTGCTCCATCTTTGCCCACGCTTCGCAGAGAAGGGCACGCAGCCGGGCGTCGGGCTGCATTCGCTCACCCTGGCCCAGAATGACCAGTCTCCCGGCTATCCCCGTAATCTCAGCATCTTCCACCGCTTCTTTCATCATTTCGGTATAAAGAAGCCCCAGACGGTAGCGCGCCTCCATCCTCCCCTCTTCCGAGCCTGTCAGGAGAGCACGCTTGAACTCCAGCTCAGCCAGACCGGGCTTTTCCGCATGGAGGTAGTGGAGGCCGGAAAACAGAAGAGAATCGTCTCCGGAAGTGATGTTCCATCTTGAGGTGGTATTCTGAGCACCGGCAGAGAAGACCGCCGAGAGAGAGAGAAAAAGAAGTGCCGACCGGAAAAAATTACTTTTTCGGTATGAATATTTTCTGTTCTGCAAAAATGATGTCGGGGTTTCTGATGTTGTTTTCTTCGGCAATGTGTCCATATAACCACGGGGAACTGTAGAATGATGAGGAGATGTCCCAGAGTGTATCACCCCGCCGTATTCTGTACCAGACCCCCTCTACTTCCACCCTCACTTTTTCAACTTCCACAATCTTTTCGGCTTCCATGACAGGCTTTGCCGGTTCAGCAGGTTCAGCCGGTTCAGCGGGCTGAGCGGGCTGAGCGCTTACAACAGCAGGCGCCTCCTGAACCGTCGTATCGGAGGCACGCAGAGGAGGAACCTTTTCCACGGGCAGCCAGTTCATAAGACAGTAGATAAGCAGGGCCGCAAAGGCAAGGGATAGAATGACCAGCAGAGTAATCAGAAGCGGCCGGATCTTTCCTTTCCGTACCGGCTCTTCGGGTTCATCACCGTAATCTTCGCCGGGAACGGAATCATAATCTGAATCAAGATCGGAATCAAAACCGGAATCATCACCAAATTCGGGCGCTTCCACATCGGTATCCAGTTCATCAAAGGAAAAATCGGGTTCAAAACCCGCTGATGATTCCTCGGTAAGGTCGAACTCCGGAATGTCGTAGGCTGTCATATCGTCGCCTTCTCCGATCTTGACCGAAAGAGTCCGCTTTTCTCCCGAGGTGTGTTCGCTTGCTTCGGCAGTAAGGTTGCCCTCCTCATCCAGGCCGACAAGAAGCTCTATTTCCGGCTGCCCCTTTATGTCGGGAGGTATATTCTCTATAAGAAGGCTTCCCACGTATGAAGCATCCTCAATATCCTCCCTGCCCCGATAAAGATCTATCTGCACATTGGTTTGACTGTCGTTTACCGTAGTCAATACAAGCTTTTTGCGCGACGCTTTTCCATCCTCCATTACGGGATAGAACGAACCATCGGCAACTTTTATTCCGATCATGGAATCTGACACTGTGTTTCTCCTCTCTATCAAGACTATATACGCCCCGCAGAGTTGTCAACTGAAAGAGCAATTACCCCTCATACAGACGGAATTGCCGCAACTTAAACGGTTTCCTTGACGCAAGTACAATTGCAAATCATAATACTGGCATGGAAACCAATATGTTTCTGCTCCTTCCCGTAGTGGTTGTGGCAACTGCACTCTTTATCATATTCGTCATAACTCTTGGTAAAAATAAGAACCATGGCGATAAAAAGAATAAAAAATTGATGGGAAAGGATTCTGCAGCGGTTATTCGCGAGGCAAACAGGCGTCTCAGCCAGAATCCCAAGGATGCCGAAGCCCTCACCGCTCTGGCGGAAGCACACTTCAATGACGGCAGGTTCGACAAGGCCCTGAGGACATACAACATCCTTATCGAATTGTGCGCCACCAACAAGGATATTGACGAGTTCGATGTCAATCTCAGATATGCCCTGTCAGCTGTCAAACTCCAGAACTTTGAAGAAGCATACAAGAGCTTTATTATCTGCAAGACAATGAAGAGTGATGTCTTCGAGGTAAACTACAACCTCGGCTATCTCGAATTCCGCAAGGGAAACTACGAGAAAGCCGTTTCCCTTCTCATGGCGGCACGGCAGAGCGATCCCGAACACAGTCAGATGCTCCGTTATCTGGGCCACGCACTGTTCAAGATTACAAAGTACAAAGATGCGGCGGTTGCTCTCCGAAAAGCGCTCGAGATGGAGCCGGAGGACAAGGAAAGCCTTTTTGTTCTCGGTCAGGTCTACCACAATCTAGGACAGAACGATCAGGCGCTGCGTATTTTCAGCCATCTGCGGCCCGATCCGGGTCTCGGACCCAATGCGGCCCTTTACGCCGGGACCATTCACATAAACGCAAGCCAGTTCGACAAAGCGGTTCTCGACTTCGAGATAGGTCTCCGGCATCAGAATATCAAACAGGAAACAGCTCTTGAACTTCGCTACCGGCTCGCGGCGGCCTATGCAAAAAAGCAGGATATGGGCCGTGCACTGAAGCTTCTCCAGGAAATCCAGAGGGGAGCACCGGGTTATAGGGATGTTCCCGCACTTCTGGCCAAGTACGGGGAGCTTAACTCGAACCGCCATCTGCAGACCTATCTTATCGCTCCCACGAGTGACTTTGTAACCCTGTGCAGAAAACTTACGGGAACCTTTTTTCCCGGAGCCAAAGTGCAGATTACCGATATTTCAGTCAACAAGAACGAGTATGCGGACATTCTTGCGGAAATAAGCACACGCAAATGGGAGGATGTTGTGCTTTTCCGCTATGTCCGTACAAACGGCCAGGTGGGGGAACTGCTTCTTCGGGACTTATATGCCAGATTAAAGGAAATGCGGGCGGGAAGAGGCTTCTGCGCCTCCGCAGGAGAGTTTACCGAAGGAGCCAAAAACTTTGTCGAAGCCCGCCTTATCGATCTGGTCGAAAAAGAAGGGCTCATGAAAAAGATGAAGGAGATTGACCGCTGATTCGCTTATCCTGATTATAATCTCAGGATAAGCAGATGACGCTCCCCCAGGTCATACCCGGGGCTGCTCACCAGCGGTATCATTTCCACCTTTCCCCGGAGTTCCTTCTCCGCCGACTCCAGCTGCTCCTCTATGACCGAAGCTCTCCCTCCGTAGATGACAAGACTCCCCCCGCTCCGTACCCTTCCCGCCAGAATCGGCAGCGCTTCGGACAGCGGACGGAAGGCGCGGCATACCGCAAGGTCCCAATGCGCACCCAGATCTTCCGCATCTTCCTGGAGCAGTTCCACCCGCCCGGCAAGGCCGAGAAGGGCCAGAGCGTTCCGGAGGAAACCCGCCTTCCGCCCCGACCGTTCAACAAGGGTAAACTGCAACTCGGGAAGCGCTGCGGCAAGGGGAATGGCCGGAAAGCCGCCGCCGCTACCTATGTCGACCACGCATCCCCCGGGAGCCGGAAGAAGAGAGGCCTCCGCAAGACAGGGCAAGGGCATGAGGGAATCGTAGAGATGACGTCTTACCAGCTCCTCTTCCCCATTGCCCTCTTCCAGCCTGACGAGCCCCACCTTCCGGTTCCAGAGGAGGAGCTCCCTTATATACCCTTCGTACAGGGCGGCGGCATTATCCGGAAAGTCCCACTTTATGGCAGCCAGTGCCTCTTCAATCAGCTCTCTCATCTCTTTATCCTTCTACCCAGAAGCACCATCAGGACCGCTATGTCCGAGGAACGGACACCAGAAACTCTTGAGGCCTGTCCCACCGAGACAGGCTGAACCCTTTTCAGTTTTTCCCTCGATTCCGAACTTATTCCCTCAACGCCGTCCCAGTTAAAATCCGGGGGTATTCTCAGCTGTTCCATCCGCTCGAAACGGTTAACCTGCTCCTGCTGACGTTTAATGTAACCCTCATAGCGGACATCGAGGGCAGCCTCTTCTCTCCAGGCGCGGGGAAAATCGGTCAAGCCGGGAACAAAAGGCTCAATACGGTCAATCTCCACATCCGGCACCTTGAGGAGCTCCAGATACAACTTTCCCTCATGCCCTTCCAGGCCTAGAGTCAGAGCATCTTCCTTGGCAAGCCGTTTTCCGGAAAGGAGCTGCTTTATCATCTCCTCTCCCTTTATTTTCTCTTCAAGTAGTTCGAGCGCCCTGTCGTCCTGAAGCCCCAGGCGGTGTCCGATCGGCAGCAGCCGCCGGTCGGCGCTTCCGTGGCGGAGGTTCAGGCGGTACTCCGCCCGGCTGGTAAACATCCTGTAGGGTTCTTCGGTACCGAGGGTAACAAGGTCATCTATCAGCACGCCTGTATACGCCTCCGCCCTGGTAAGAATGACCGGCTCCTCACCGGAAAGACGGCAGGCGGCGTTTATGCCCGCCAGCAGACCCTGACAGGCGGCCTCTTCGTATCCGGAAGTTCCGTTGGTCTGACCGGCAATAAAGAGGCCGCGCACCTGCTTGGACTCCAGGGTGGGAAGAAGCTGAAGGGGGTCGATGTAGTCGTATTCCACCGCATAGCCAGGCCGCATTATAACGGCATTCTCAAGACCCGGTATGGAATGAATAAAATCTTCCTGAACACGCTCGGGAAGGCTGGATGAAATTCCGTTCAGGTACATCTCTTCGGTATTCAGGCCCTCGGGTTCCACGAAAATCTGATGCCGGTCGCGGTCGGGAAAGCGGACAACCTTGTCCTCGATGGAGGGGCAGTAACGGGGCCCTCTTCCCACTATCCTTCCGCCGCCGCCATAGAGGGGGCTTGAGGAAAGATTATCGCTTATGACCCGGTGGGCGGCATCTCCGGTATAGGTTATCCAGCAGCTTACCGCCGGCCGCTCTATCTTTTCACTGGAAAAACTGAAGGGCTGCATAAGATCATCACCCTTCTGCTCCTCCATCCTGGAATAATCGAGGGACGACGCGGCGACCCGCGCGGGAGTCCCCGTTTTCAGTCTTCCAAGGCGGAAACCTCTTCGCCGGAGGGCGGTACCGAGGCCGAGGGCCGCCGGTTCTCCCAGACGGCCCGAAGAGGCCTCCCAGTCCCCGATAAAGACCCGGCCGTCCATGAAGGTACCCGTGGTCAGGACGACGGCACGGGCGGTAATATCCCGTCCCCGTTCGGTTTGTACCCCGGCAATACCGCAGCTGCCGTGTACATCATCCTCTATAAGAAGATCGACCACCGTATCCTGGTAGAGGTCAAGGCCGCTTTGCCGCTCAAGAGTCTCTTTCGCAAGCATGTTATAGGCAAATTTATCTGCCTGTGCCCGGGGAGCCTGGACGGCAGGACCCCGCCGGCGGTTAAGAACCCGGAACTGGATCATGGTCGCATCGATCAGGCGACCCATCTCTCCGCCGAGAGCATCCACCTCGCGTACGATATTTCCCTTTGAAAGGCCGCCGATGGCCGGGTTACAGCTGAGCCGCCCGATGGTATCGAGGCTCTGCGTTACCAGAAGGGTCTTCAGACCGAGCCTGGCCGGAGCCAGGGCGGCTTCTATTCCCGCGTGCCCTCCGCCTATCACTATCACATCATAATCGCGATTCATCATCAAACCCCACACATATAAGGAAATTCAACATAAAGACAAGCCGATTCTTCGGCTTGACAGAAAATAACCGCAGGAAGCGGTAATTCCAGGTTTGGAGGGGGCGAATTGTGCATTCAGGCAGAAAAAGTGATACCGAACGACATCGCGAAGCGCTAAAGAGAGGTATCATTTTTCCACCTGGAATTGCTGTCCAATATCACTTTCCGACACAGAACCCGGAAAAGATCGACTCCAGAATATCGGCGGAGGTAACCTCGCCGGTAATCTCACCGAGCGCATCGACGGCATCTTTCAGATCCATTGCCAGTTCGTCCCAGGCAAGGGAAGCTTCGAAGCCTTCCTGGACCCTGGAGAGAGAGAGCGAGGCGCGGTCGAGCAGTTCCTTCTGACGAAGCGAATCGACGGCGACTCCCCCTTCCGGGAAAGGAACATTCCACCGCAGTTTTTCCACGATATGCCGCTGAAGTTCTTCGAATCCCTCTCCCGTTGCTGCGCTTACGGAAAGGAAATCCGGCATGGCGGAGGGAGCAAGGTCGCTTTTCGCGGACAGAAAAAGGTACCGGCTCGCTTCTCCCTGACCCTGCTCCCTCTCCAGCAGCTGCTGCTCATCCGTACTCAGTTCCGTCGATGCATCAACCAGGTAGAGAACAAGGTCCGCAGACTCCACAAGCATTCCGCTCCGTTTTATACCCTCCGCTTCCACGGGATGTCCCGCTTCCCGGACACCGGCGGTATCGAAAAGCCGGACGGGAATACCTTCTATGCTTATCCAGGATTCTATGTAATCCCGGGTGGTGCCGTGCACCTCCGAAACTATTGACCGGTCTTCGCGCAGAAAGAGATTGAAGAGGGAGCTTTTGCCTGCATTCGTTCTTCCCGCAAGGGCTATCTTTGCCCCATCCTGATAGAGTTTTCCTCCCCGGAAGGAGGATGCAAGCTTCTCTATCTCCTTTCGGATATCCTCCAGCTCTCCCGGATCCGGCTCGGGGGCGTCCATCAGCTCTTCGGCGGGATAATCGAGGACAACCTCTATGGCCGAGAGCAGGACGATCAGCCGCTGCTTCAGGCTGTCGATCCGTGTAAAAAGAGCGCCGGAAAGCCTCCCGAGAGCCATTCCGTGTGCAACATCGGATTTTGCTTCGATAATCTCGGCTACCGCCTCGGCTTCTGTAAGATCAAGCTTTCCCGCCAGAAAGGCGCGCAGGGTAAACTCCCCGGGCGCTGCACCGGAAAAACCGATTGTCATGAGACGCCGAAGGATACGCTCAATCCCGGGAGGAGAACCGTGGGTGTAGATCTCCACGCTCTCCTGTCCGGTATAGCCGCCCGGGGGCAGAAACACGCCAAGCATAACCTGTTCTATTGCATTGTTCTCTTCGTCCAGAAGGTAACCGAAGAGCATTGATCCGTTTCCGGCTTCCCGGAGAGCCCGGGGACGGGAGAAGATGGAGCCGACAAGCTCCAGGCACCCTTCTCCCGCTGTTCTTATTACCGCTATGGCACTCTTGCCCCAGGGGGTTGCGAGTGCCGCAATTGGTCGTTTCGTGTCGTAAGAAAGCTCTTCCATATGCGGCCAAGTATACCTCTGCGGGTTCTCTTCGCCAAGAGCGGGAAATCAGGCCCGCTTATCGTCAATCTTCCGCCTGGCCGCGGAGAGCTCCTTCTTGCGCAGACGTATCGATTTTGGGGTCACCTCGATCAGTTCGTCGTCGCGGATAAACTGGACCGCCTTTTCAAGGGTCATGGGGAGAATCGGCGTAAGAATGACCGCGTCATCCTTTCCGGAGGCACGCATATTGGAGAGCTTCTTCGTTTTGCAGGGGTTTACAGTCAGATCATTCTCCCTGTTGTGCTCTCCCACGATCATCCCCTCGTAGACCGGCTCTTTCGGGTTGATAAACATATTTCCCCTGGGTTCCAGGTTAAAAAGGGCATAGGGTACCGAAATACCTTCGCGGTCGGCGATGAGGGATCCGGTAAACCGGCCCGCAAAGTCGCCGCGGTATTCTTCGTAGCCCGAAAGGTAGCTGTTGAGTATTCCCGTTCCCTTGGTATCGGTCAGAAACTCGTCCCGGTAGCCGATAAGCGCCCTGCTGGGTACCGAAAACTCGATCCGCACCCGTCCGGTTTCATGATTAACAAGATTAACCATCCGTCCCTTGCGGCGGGAAAGTTTCTCCGTAACGATTCCCGTGTAGGGCTCTGCGCAATCAATAAACAGGTGTTCGATCGGCTCCTTTTTTTTGCCGTCCTCATAGCGGTAGATAACTTCGGGTCTTCCAACGCAGAACTCGAATCCTTCCCTGCGCATTGTCTCTATGAGAATAACCATCTGGAACTCTCCGCGTCCCTGAACGATAAAACTTTCCCGGTCTTCCGCCGGAGCCACCCGCATCGAAACGTTCATAAGGGTCTCTTTCTGCAGGCGCTCATATATTTTCGTCCCCTGTACCAGCTTGCCTTCCCGTCCGGAGAAGGGACCGCTGTTGGGGCTGAAACGCATGGCCACGGTGGGTTCATCCACGGTAATACGCTTAAGGGCTACCGGATTCTCACGGGAACAGACGGTGTCTCCGATATGGACGTTTTCTATGCCCGCAAGGACGATAATATCGCCCCCCTCGGCCTCGGAAATATCAGCCAGGGCAAGACCGAGATAGGACTGCAGTTTTGTAACCCGGAGGGGTACCGGCTTGCCGTTTTCCCCGATGCAGGAGAGGGAATCGTTCGCCTTTACCTTGCCGCCGTAGACCTTTCCGACCGCAAGCCTCCCAAGATAATCATCGTAACCCAGATCGGATACCAGCATCCTGAAGGGACTGTCCAGTTCCACCCGCGGTGCCGGGACCTCTTCCACAATCGCGTCGAGAAGAATATCAAGGCCTTCATTCTCTCCGTCGTGTGTCCGCTTTACCACTCCGTCACGACCTATGGCGTACATGACCGGAAATTCGAGCTGCTCTTCCACCGCGTTAAGATCGATCAGAAGGTCATAGACTTCATCCAGAACCTCCAGGGGCCTGGCATCCTGACGGTCTATCTTGTTGATAACCACAATCAGCGCCAGTCCGGCCTCGAGAGCCTTGGAAAGAACAAATCGGGTCTGGGGAAGCGGACCTTCCGCGGCATCCACCAGAAGAATAGCTCCGTCAACCATTGAAAGGGCACGTTCCACCTCTCCGCCGAAGTCGGCGTGGCCGGGAGTGTCGATAATATTGATACGGCAGTTTTTCCAGTCAACCGCGCAGTTTTTGGCTGCAATGGTTATACCCCGCTCCCGTTCAAGATCCATGCTGTCCATAATACGTTCCGCGACATCCTGTCCCTCACGGAAGACGCCGCCGCGTTGAAAGAGACCGTCCACGAGGGTGGTCTTTCCATGGTCAACATGCGCGATTATGGCAATATTACGAATGCGTTCGTTTTGTTGTTTTCTTTGCATAGATGGACAATACACGAATGAGTGTTGCTGTACAAGGTATCCATGGTATCATTCCGGTATGGACGGAGAACGCGAATATGCCCTTCGCATCGTTATGGAAGCGAAACGGCTGAAGAAGACAATTGAAGAAAAACGGCAGTCCCGGGAAAAATGGGAAACAAGAGTTGAGCTTGCACGGAATTCAGGGCGGAAAGACCTGGAGCAGGCAGCCAGAAAGGAGGCAGCCTCCCTCGATTTTGAAATTCAGCAGCTCGAGGTTGAGGAAGCGACCCTTCAAAAAGAGGTTGAGGAAGCCAAAGCCAGCTGGAAAAAGGCCAGGATAAGCGAAGGGCTCTCGGTAGATGCGGAAGCCCTCGCCCGCAGCCTGGAAGAGATCACCGGTCCCGCCGATCCGGATGGTGAAGAGCTGGATATGCTGAAAAAAGAGGCGGATGCCGAATCGGCACTGGAAAAGCTCAAGCGCGAAATGGGCCTGGACAAGCAGCAGTAAAAAAAGACCCCGGAGTTCCTGTGCGGAACCCGGGGTCCGGTCTGGCTTCTCAAGTCTCAGCTTCAGGGCAGGGAGTTCGCCATCGAATCTCCTATCATCTTTCCAAACTGCTTGAAGGCGGCACTCATGGCACTCTGGGCGTTATTGCCAAGGGCGGTCTTGAACTTGCTGCCCGAAGAATAGAGGATCTCGCCGGTGTCCAGGTCAGCCACCTTTATATCGCCGGATACCTTGACGGTAAAACGGCCGTCGCTTTCCCGGAAGTCGCTTATGCCGACGGTTCCGAAAATGAGCCTTCCGTATCGGTTCCCGAAGCTTGACGAGGCATTCCGGATAACCGCGGCATCGCTGGTCCCCTGGAGATTGGAGAAGGGGGTAACGGTACCGACATTAAAACCCTGACCGCTCAGTGATTCCAGAAGCCCCGAAGCACTGTCACTCCGCGCTATGGCGCTTCCGCTGTTATCCACATCCACAATCATTACCGCCGTGGGAATCTCTTTAGCCATGCTTTCCACCGTATAGGTAAAGTCGATCGACTTGGTCGCGATCAGCTGTTCAAAGGCTTCAAGCTGGGGATAAAGAGAGTCAGGGATATCTTCCAGACTCTCGAGGGAGTCCGAAAGGTCCACCTTCATGGAAAGGGTCTCCCGCCCGACAAAATTGGGAGGCGGAGGCAGAAAGGAGACCAGTCCGCCGGAACCGCTCTTCACGGACTGGGTCTGTATCATGGTCCGGTTATTGCGCCCCATGCTCTTATAGGTAATTCTGACCGGAACGTCGCTGAGGATTCCCGCCAGGGAAGTGACACGGGCCTGAAAGGGCTGGGCAAAAGGCTGATTCATTTTAACCGTCAGGTTGTCATTAACTTTTTCCAGGGTGATGGCGGAAACCGCTCTCCTGGCCTTGTTCATGTTCCTCTCGAACTTGATTGCCGCATTGTCGACATCGGAACTCGAAGCGGCCAGGGCAGCTTCAAGGTACTTTGCCGCAGCCTTAAACCAGGCTCCGCCGTCGGCAAGTGCATCCCCTTCCGCTTCGGGACCTGAAATGGCCTCCTGCTGTTCGGCAAACACCGCTTTTATCCTGGCCTGCTCTTTCAGGAGGGACTCTTTATTGTAGGCAGCAAGAATATAGACATTGGCAATATCCCCAGCTTTTTCGCTGTAGGTATCCCTTATCCGGAAATCGCCTATTTGTGCCTTGCTGCTCTCTTTTATAGTCTGCTCAAGGGTAGAAGTGAAGGAGTCCAGGGTGTCTCTCGCCTCCACCGTCGTCTCGGAAGAAACCTTCACTCCGAGGAACCGGGTTATTGAAGCCACAAGCTCGCTTGTAGCCGCCTGCCGCGCAGCTGCCATATCGCCGTCGGGGCTGGAACCCGCACCGATAAAGAAAACCTCGTCCGAAGTGTCCGCCGGTGGTGTTACAACCCAGTCGGGCCGTTCACCGCCCGATGCTCCCTGAGAAGAGGAAGCACATCCTCCAAAGAATATGGCAACCGATACTGCCATTACTGCTGCAATAATTACCGCTTTTTGTTTCATATTCACGTCCCTGTTTTCTGTCGTTCTCTATAATCCCGTATCAAAGGTAATCGAATTTCCCCGCTGAAACACCAGAAAGGCTCCTTCCATCCCGGAAACACCCTCGGTTACGTCGTACACCAGATCTTCGAGATCGGTAATCCTTCCGATCATCCGTACCTCGTAACGGCTTTCCTCGGGTGAAAAACTGAGTTTCCTTATGCTCTTTGCCTTGCGCTCCATCCGTTTTTCAAAGTCCCTCATCATTCTGGAGTCGGGAGTGTTCTGTATGATAAGCGTATATTTCAGGCCCTGACTGAGCTCCTGCTGAGTGTATGCCCTGGCCTGTTCTATCGCCCTTCCGATCGCATTGAAGGTAGCCGAGGCTACTGCGTTATTAAGAGCATCCTTTTCACTTACCGTACTCATCGCCGGAGGAACGGTCTGATAAAAAGCAGTTCCCCGTCCTGCACCGGTGGAAGCGTCGAAATTCTTGAGATTTACCGTGGCGCTGCCGTAGTAGCGTCCGTTCCTCGTTTCGGAGTTTGCATCAACTGCAACTTCAATATAGATGTCCGCGTTCAGCTTATTGGCTATCCACTGAATTATGGATATGGACTGACCGGTTTCTTCCTCATAGACCATCTCCTGGTCCTTTTTTATACGTTCAATCTGGTCGAGATCGACGTAGTTCATACCGTTCTGGGAAAGATATTTATTTGCCATGCCCACTGCCGTTGTGGCCAGAAACTGATCGGTGACATTCTTTTCGTCGTAGTAGACCATGTAGCTGAGATTGCTCACAATCCCCTGGATAATGGCGGCTTCCTGCGGATCAACTTCCGCGGGAGCAGGTGCCGGCGCAGCCGATTCGGGTTCGGCCTTTGCGACTGCCGCTCCGCCATCACCGGCAGGAGCTGCATCGGGTTCCTCACCCGCTATTGCCGGACGGCTCTGGTCCGCCAGGGCAACTTCTCCTCCCTGGGGAAGAACCTGTCCGCCGTAGATCTCCGCGCCCCGGAGAATATTGTTTATCGCTTCGAGGTTTATCCGCACCCCGATGGTGGCCGAATAAGAACCCTCGGCCCCTCCGCGGTCGATAATCTCCATGCTTTCGTTATAGACATAGGCGTTTATATTGCCCTTGCCGAAAAGAGCGGATTCCACCTCGTCTTTTTTTACAGTCGCCGCGGCAATTCCAAGAAGATCCTGAGCCGCCTTTCGGACCGCTGCGGTCTTCGCCTGGTTAAGGGCGTCGGACTGACTGGTACCGCTGCCGCTTCCGTAATAGACTGGAGAAGCTACCGGCTTTGCCGACGGAGCCTTCGCCCCGCCCCCCGCAGCGGCTCCGCCCCCGGCTCCTCCCGAAGTAGCACAGCCGGCAAGCAGAAATATTCCAATAATTGCGAGAACAATTCCCGCCTTTACAAAACAACTTTTACCGTTTTTCATCAATAAAACTCCCTGTTACAGTTTGAAGGTTATTCCGCCGCCCAGAAAGGGACCGGAATAGGCGTTGGGATTGGTAGTTCCAAGCGCGTTCAGAACACCATCACCAATCAGGCCCGCGTAGAAAGTATATCCCCCCTGGAAGGTAATTTTCATGTCCCGGTTAAAAAGAAAACTTGCAGCCATCTGGGCGGTACCGCCGACACTGCCGATTACATCCGAATCTTCAAGATCATCGGCGGTTATCGGAACAAGCGCTCCGACACCGACTACCACGGACGGGTTAAGGCTCAGCCTTCCGAACATCCAGTTCGCCTCCACTCCCAAGTAAGAGTTGACGGGAAACCAGATGATAAATGAGTCGCCAAGGGGAATTTCCACCCCTCCCACGGGACGCACCCCGAAAAATCCGCGGGTCGCTACCGCGCGAAGCCCGAGAACAACCCGGCTTTTCTCTTCCGCGGTGGTGTCGGGATCATCCTCAACGGGAACGTACTGCATGTAGACGATTGCATCCACTCCCAGACGGGGAACCTCCTGGAGCTGGGCACCGATGTTCGGTCTGCCTTTGCTGTAAAGCACCTGTCCCGCGGAAATCTCGATATCCACGTTCTTTATCACCATAAGGCCCGTTTCTTCGGACATCTGCCTGCCCGAGGGGAGGACCCTGGTATCCACGATGGCGTACTCGTCACCCACTTTAACACCCATGTTGCTTCCGAACTCGATTATATAGTCACGACCCACAACATCGATAATCCCGGTTTTCAGCTGGAAGGCAGGGATGCTGCGGATTTTAAACTGCAGCTGCATGGGGATGGCGTCTACGGCTCCTTTCACCGCTTCCCGCTCGCTGTCGCCCGTTCCGGAGGTGTCTATCTGAAAACTGGCCATGGCGGTTCCGTCCTGAACATCCACAAAGGTAAAGGTGGTCTGGATATCCGCCTCGTATTCGCCGTCTTCATAGCGCACATCGTAAAAGCTCATCACCGGAATAACGACGATGAAGGAACCAACCAGTTTATTGAAATCCGCTTCGGTAAAAGTGGCTTCCCCCAGCCGGACCTCCTCGGGGATTTCAATATTCTCTTCCTTGTATTTCTTAATCTCGTCAATAAAGGTCTGGATGTCGTTTCCTTCCAGACGGTATGTCATTCCATAAATATTAAATCGTCCAAGATCGATAAAAACGCTTTGCAGAGACTGATCGACCAGTCCCAGAGCGCCGGAGGGAATTGACCAGTCTGCATAGCTCAGACTGAATACCGCAATATCTTTTTTTTCGGAAATTTCCTGTGCAGAAACAGTTGTTGCCACCAGGATGATGGTAAGAGCAATGGCCAGCAGCCGTCTGAATTTCATAGAGTCCTCCTCAAGGTTTTACATAACAATCATATAAGGTGGGAGATGAAAATTCAACGAAAAAGAGGAGAAAGAGTGTCAGTTATCAATCAGGATGCCGAACTCGTCAAGGAAGAGAAGATCGGCACCCCCGATAACAACTTTTTCCGCGTCCCTGAAGATCGGATAAGCTGAACCGTCATCGACTTTTTCTTCAAAAACCACGTTCCCTTCATACTCAAAAAGCACAGAAATGCTGTATGCGTTCTCAGAGACACCCTCCCTCCGCAGGATCCAGGATCCTTTCCCGACGAAGGAAACCGCTCCGGTACTCTCTTCCTCTTCGGGCGAAAAGGTGCGGTACAGGGTGTCCGGATACTCCGAATCCCCGTCCTCCGGCCGGCGGGTCAGAAGCCGGAGAGAAGGAGGAACGCCGGAAGGTGTGCCGGTAAAGACGAAGGCAAGGCTTGTTCCGTTCCGGTCCAGAATACGAAAGAGGATGGACTCTGCACCCGGTTCAAGGGAATCGGCGAAGTAATTGATACGCACATTATCCACAGGCTGCCCCGAAAGGGGAATCTCCAGGCTGTCACCGCCGGAAAAACGGTATCCGAATACCCCGTCGTGTACAAAAGGACGGGGAGAACCGTTTACAGCCGCCGGATCTTCCTCTCCGGCAACTGCCGAATTTTCCAGGGTACCGTGGAAGTGAAAAAGAGCCCGGTACGCATCATCCGGCTTAAGAGCACCCGGCACCGGTCCCGGCTCAGGATCCACGTACAGATCAACGGAACGTGAGACGGGCGAAGTAAAGGGATAATCGCCTCCGAAATGCTCCGGGGGCGGTTCGGGGAAAAGTTCTACCGTAACCGGATAGACTCCGGCTTTATCGGGAGCAGTCCAGAGAGCGCCGTCCATAAAGTCGGAGACCATTCCCCGTGCGAAAATATCCTTCCCGCTGCTCCACCGGAAGTAAGCGTCCTCCAGAGCCGAAGCCGAAGCAAAGAGCAGCCCCGCAGCCCCCGGAGCAATCGATCCCGCAGGAAAGACCTTCAGGGAATCTATGACGTATGCATCTTCTTCGTAGAAAAAATCGACATCCCTCGATTCCAGAAGTTTACCCGCTTCGTCAAAAAGCTCGAAATGGATCCGGTGATACCCTCTGCTGCCTGCCGTGGGGACGATTGCCGGGATGGCACCGCCGGTCAGCTCGTCGATGGAAAGGGGCTGGCCTGTCTGCCTGTTATTCTTATCGTACATGGTAACTATCAGTTTGACGGGAAGAGGCCTGGATTCTTCGGTTTCCTTCAGATCGACGCTAATCTGTTTTTCCACGGGCACTATGGCCCCGGAATCTATGGAAACCTGCAGATAAGAACGGTCGGTATCCTCATCTCCGAAGGGAAAAAGGAGATTCATATCGCCGCAGCCGGAAAAAAACAGAGTCCCTGCGAGAAAAGCTGCTGTGATAATGATTCTGCGCAATGATTCTCCCCTCCAGTCCAAATATAGCACAAAGGAGAGAAACGACAAGCCAAAAAATGCCTGTTTTTGCAGAAACACAAAAACAGGCATAATAGTAAAAAAGGTTATAATGTCTAACTAAAAACGGCTTCCATCCATCATGCTGCCCGGTGCGCTGCTCCCCGGCATTCCGCTTCCACCGGTGGAGAAGGGATTGTCAAGCAGACCCGAGGCACCGCCTCCCGTGGCGGCGTCAATTTCGTCAAAAAGCTTGAAAAGATATCGGACATCGGCAAGTTTCAGTTTTACCGAATCCAGATCCCGTCCGAAACTGCTGAAAAACGTTCCGGAATTCAGGCTGCCGGTAATGGTAGTACGGCCGATTCCCTGCTCATGATATTGGGACAGAACCTCCAGACGGTAGAGAACCTGCTCAAACATGGGCAGAACGCTGCGCATTCTGATTACCCCGGGACTTACCTTCGATTTTACCTGAAACAGCGTTCCGCTGGAGCTCCCGGGATTTTTTCCATAGCGCTCAAAAAGCGCCCTGTTTTCACTCATCTGGCGGTAGGCCGCTTCGAATTTTGGAAGAAAGTTCTGATACTGACGTGCATAACCCCGGATAAAGGTGTCGGCACCGCTCTTGAACACATCCATTCTACTGGAAATCCAGTAATCCCTGAAAAGCCCAAGCTCATCAGCTTCCACTGCAAAAGCGGTCAGGGGAGATTCGGGAACATTCTGCACTACCTGACCGGGCTGGGCAAAGGCGGTTCGCCCCTGGGGATCCGAGCACTCCACAGATCCTTCGTTGCAGAGAATAAGCACACCGCCTTCGGGACTCGTTTCCACATCAAAATTGGTTCCCCGGACACCCATGACCGCGCTTTCGGTGCGGACGTTGAAGGTTTCCCTTCCCGAGAGCTTCTGGACACGGAACGAGAGGCTTCCCTTCATCATGGTGAAACTGCTCTGCTGTTTGCCCTTGACCGATTCTTCGGTAAGATAGAAAGCAGTATCCGGCCGCACGTTGATAACGGCAGAGGTGCCCCCGGCGGTGGAAACATCTATCTCCACCACTCCGTCGCCCCCGGTCTCCACCGTGTCGTAGGGTTCGAGATAAAAGCCGATATCGACATCCCGCCAGTCAAGCTGTTTGCCGTTGCGGTATACATCGACCTCACCTTCAAGGTATATAATCTCTCCGCTGAGATCCGCAGCAAAAAGCGAACCACCCAGCAGAATTCCCATCAGAAAGAGACCCAGAACTCGTTTCATAAAGAATACCTCCACATATGTGCGACAAACCCAAGGGTAGCACACGGATTGCCCGTAATCAATTTTCCGCCCACAGACGCACAAGATGAATAAGCGTCTCCGCCGCTTCGGTCATTGTCTCAAGCCCGGCCCATTCGAACCTGCTGTGGTAATTATGCCCCCCCGTAAAGATATTGGGAGTGGGAATACCCATCTCGCTCAGACGGGAACCATCGGTCCCTCCGCGGATAAGCTGCCGTTTCGGCTCCACCCCCGCGCAGCGTATTGCCTCTTCAAGAAGTTCCATTATCTTCGGATCGGCGGAAATGTGATCGCGCATATTTGCATACTGCTTCTTCACCTCCACCTCCACCTTTCCGCCCGGGAAAGCAGCCTCCACCGCCGCAGCATAGGCCTGAAGCGCCGCGGATCTTCGCGCCATCTCTTCCTGCTCAAAATCGCGGAGATAGACCTCGAGAACCGCCTTGTCCAGATCTCCGCTTATTTCAAGGGGAGCGTAGTAGCCGTAACGGCCGTCGGTTGCCTCGGGGCTTTCATTTCCGGGAAGCATGGTGATGAAGGAAGCCGCCATTTTTACGGCATTCACAAGAGAACCGCGTGCTGCGCCCAGGTGAATAACCTTCCCCGTAAAGGTGACGCGCGCCCGGGCGGCATTAAAACACTCATTCTCAATGACTCCCCGCTCGCCGCCGTCCACGGTATAACAGCATGCGGCCCGGAGCCGCTTCGGATCAAACTTGTCCAGCCCTTTTCCCGTCTCTTCGTCGGGAGTAAAAATTATCTCAAGATCGTTCCGGGGAATATCATCATGATCCAGGAGCCAGGAAAGCGCCGTCATTATCTCGGCGATCCCCGCCTTGTCATCCGCTCCCAGAAGGGTCGTTCCGTCGGAAGTTATAACCGTTCCGCCGCGGTACTTGAGAAGTTCGGGATATTCTTCCGGATCGATCCGGTAACCCTCTTTCAGCTTGATAAGCCCGCCATCGTAGTTTTCGTGAACCTGCGGTTTTACATTGACCCCGCTCATATCCGGCGAGGTGTCCACATGTGCCATAAGCCCGATGACCCTGCCGTTTCCGCCGGAACGGTTTCCCGGCACGCGGGCCAGAAGATAGCCGTATTCATCAAGCGCGAGATCCCTGACTCCGAGCTC